>Ga0137371_10000048_pt1 | contig 61633 bp, 65 predicted proteins | sample SagtaG_7_FD_104919 | JGI IMG/M metagenome (GOLD analysis project Ga0137371, IMG submission 104919) | Vadose zone soil microbial communities from Sagehorn Ranch, Mendocino, California, USA - Sage1_R_40_16 metaG | ecosystem: Environmental > Terrestrial > Soil > Vadose zone | place: USA...
CGAAGAAACGACTTAGCGCGAAGATGTTGGTCGCCGAGAGTAGTCGGAAGATTGTTGTAATCAATGGGATAATCTCCGAGAGAAACTCAGGCAAAGGCCGGTTCTTCACCGGAATAGTCGTCTAGCCTAGCTATCGAAGGCAAGGAATCGGATTGCTAATCCTGCACAAGACTCTCTTGGACCTGAAGAGGGAAGGCCTTGCATCGACAGAGGTGGAGACCATTCAAGGGATCCCTGCAGCGAAATATCTCTATCCAAAATATGGAGGGATGACTCTCCAAGTTCTTGCTTAGCCAGTTGTTGGGCGGATTTGTTTTACGAACCGGACAAGTGAACGCATGCGAGGTCACCAGTCCTCGAGCTAAGACTCGCTCTGCAACTCCTGTTTGGTCTTGTTTGCTTTGTCTGTGAGGATATCTATCGCGTCTTCTAGCCTCTTGCATTTTTCCTTCTCTGAGAAGAGAGCTGCAAGTAGCTCATTGATCTTGCCGAGTGCATAATCCATACTTCTATTGATCTGTCCCAGCGGGACATAGTCTAGGCGGCGGGGCATGGTTGCGAAGAGCTGTCGTTGGGCCGCGTTTATCTCGCTCATCTTGGCGTTGTCGGTGGCGCCGAGCCAGGTTACTTCTCGCGCGGTTTTCAGACTCTCGTACAACTGGTTTTGTAGCTCGATGTAGGCGTTCCAGTAGACGAGCCAGGATTCGTTGAATTCGGCAAACGTCTGCTCGATCCTCTTGCTTTTTTCCGCGTTTGAACCGATTGACAAAGGTGATGATTGAAGAGACCGTGTCCGGTAAATGTGTTGCGGGGTGGTAGCGACTGTTTATGAGTAGCGATGCATAGTCCACCGGTTGGTAATCTTAGTGGAACATGTTTGCGACAGGTGTGGAGGTCAGTTCGAATACAGCGAACTCAACTCTCAAGAAAAACAGATCCTCGACTCATCTGGCAAATGGAAGACGGAGCGAAGCTATCGGTGCTTCGACTGCGAGAAAGAAGCCTTACTGGGACAGGGTCCCGCTTAGAAACGCGCGAACGCGCAAGCAGATCGCGAATCGAACTATTTCTTCCTCAGAGCCGCCGACTCGACCTTACCGTGGACCCTGACAGTTCCGACTCGCAAGGATGAGGTTGCGAGCTCCATAGTCACATCGAAATTGAAAGCATAGTCTTTTTCAGCCATCTTTTCGAAGACCTCTGCAAGAGAAGACGGTGACGATTCATTCTTCTGAGGCATAATGACCAACTCCACGATCCATGTATCGAGTATAAAGTTCTATGCCACTGGGGTTTCCAAGCTCAGCAGCTTGCTTCTACGATCTAGGCCAACGCGTCGTTGTACAACGCATCTAGTACTGAGTACGCTTCTTCAGGAGTCGAAGGGTTTGCTGGCAGAATATCCTCAGCGATCGATCGTTCAAGTATCTGGCGGATGCAATAGCGGAGCTTAGTTGGGGTCAAGCTGGCCTCCACGTTCCACATGGGATGGTCCATGTTTACAAAGACGGTCCGAATCCCATTCTTGTCAGTCTCAACATATGCCTGCCCACGATCCCCACCGTGAGCGATATCGAAGGCTAGCACCTGGTCCTTTAGACGTATGACGCTGCGGGTAGCGTCTCTAGAATGGGTCTTCGACTTCCGGTCTTTCATGCGTCCCGACCCGGTTTCTCTTTTCGCCACATGATGGGATGCTTGGCTAGCCGGTGACGGTGCTTTCGTTCTGATCATTGCTTTCGAGATGATCTCGATATTTCGGCGAAGACTACGCCTTAGCCTCTCTGCAATCTCCCTGTTCAGATATTGTATGCTGCGGAGTTCCCTGCGGCTGGCGGTCTGTCTGAGGAACTTGTAGACTCTGTTTCGGACAAAGCCTCGCATAGCCTTCTCAAACACTCTCCACTGCGCACTGTCTCTCTCGAAATCGTTACCACCAGGCAAACGTCGGAGGAAGTCGGCGTTAACCCATCCCTGAATACGGCTCAGCCCATGAATACGGTACTGATCGAGACCGAAGAACTGATGTTGTAGACAGGTGATGTGTTTCTGCTGGACACTCATCCCCGCTTCAGAGATTCCAGCGCGAGTCTTCGAGATAGGAAGAATCAAGACCTCGCCAATAATCTTTCCATATTCTGTGGCAATATTGACGGGTAGGAGAGTTGCCCCGCGGAGTTCTTCCGGCTTCACTGGCTCGCCATTCACGGAGACTTCGAAGGGTCCATATCCGCGTAAAGCTAGAACGTTCGCTCTTGCAAGGAGGGCTCTTCGGACTTCCGCAGGATCAGTTTTCTTCGTCAGCGATCGGATTCTGATTCTCAGGCCGTCATGCTCAAGCGGTGCTTGGATTACTCGTAAGGGTTTCCAGGTGGACTGGTCGGTCGGGGCCCAGTGACGATCGATAAGGCTCTCGGTTAGCATGATGGTCCGGTCGAAACGTCCTTTGTGAACTTGCAGCTCCAGCTCACGACCTAGATTTAGCCAGGCGAGGCTGCCCATCCCATACGACTCACGGATCGGACGCTTGTATTTCGGAGAGAAACCTTCTCCAGTTGTCTTTCCCTTGGTAAGAAATTCACGCAGACCATCGAGGTCCATTCCATGGCCCCATTCCTCGTATTCGATCTGGGAGCCTGAATCTGAGATCTTAATCTCGACCCTTGTAGCTTCTCCCCACATCCAAGAGTTGACAACAAGCTCGACGAAAAACTGTGCCGCATCCGTGTACTGTCGTCCAAGCGTCTTGATGATGCTCTTGTGAGTAGCGACCTGCAAATCCTCGTCCATCATCGAGTGTACTGCTCTCGTTGAATGCACTAGTCGTCTCGTCGCCAAGGGTCTAGTCGTTTGTCGTATGGAAAGTCGGCCGGATAATGGACTAGTGTAACCCCCCTCAACAAAGAACGGGAAATAATCGAACGGTTTCTATCTAGCGCGATCCGGCTTTCCTAGTAACTTCCTTCGCAGGCTCAGGGGTATCTGGGAAGAGGTCTTTCGGCATTCCGGATAGAACGTCAGACAATGAATCACGGCCCATTTGTCCTTGGCCTCCGGTCTGGAAGGGCCGGACCCTATTGAACAGATCATCGATCTTGTTTGCCATCTTCATCTTCTCGTTGATCCTCCCGTCAAGCTCTTGACCGTCGGCCTCCAGCTGCTGCACTCTAGGCGCGAGTCCTTCTATTCCCTTTGAAACCTCAAGCATTCCATTGACCGTGGCTAGTGACGACCTTAGACTGGTGATCTCTTTCTGCATCGCTTCTCGATAGCTACGGAGCCTTTCGAGAATAGGCTGGTAGAGGCGGAGAAAATCGACCATGAGACCCTCGAATTGTCGAATAGCGAGGGTGAATTTCTCTTCTCTCTTTTTCTCAGCAAACTGTTTCGCTGTGCCTAGGAGTTTCTCTCGGAGAGCAACCCTCTCGATAACATCATCCAATACTTCTCGTACATTGTACGATTCATCAAACACGGTCTCCCGCATTAGCGTTCGATATTCCGTACAAAGAGCCTGAGAATTAAGAGACACGTCACCCAGGGAGGTTTGATGCGGTACCCAACGGAAAGGACATAGGCATAAGAGTCCGATGGCTTCAGAGCAATTCCTTAAATTGTCTAGACCAGTCGATTTGGATTATTCAGCCTGGATATCTTCTGGTCGCTGTTGCAAGCGGTTGCTGGAATTTTCTTCTAACGGAAGCGGCTGTATTCCGAATAGTATATAGCAATGCTCAGAGGCGATCGAATATCCTCCATGAGACCCTTCCTCACGGCCGTTCTGCTTGTCTCGGTAATGATTCTCAGCCTCTCAGCGATTCATTCTGCGATACCCGTTCACGCCGTGCGGGCACCGACGGTCTCAATCAATCCTTCCAGTCGGCCTTTAGCTTCGGCTGGAAGCACCGTCACATATGATGTGAACGTTTCCAACATTGACCCCAGTAACCCCGTGGCCGGGTGGACCATCTACGTCGAATCGAACAGCAGTGTTCTCAACCCCGTAAGCATAACACTGGGCACTTTTCTTTCGGGAGCAATAGAGCAGGTCCTTTGCATCAATGGTTTTGCTGTGGTCGGTCCCGGTTGTAATATCGATGATGGAATGGGCATTGTTCATTCTGAGGTTTACACAACCGGCAGTGGGAATTTCGGCAATGGGACTCTTTTCACAATAAGCTTCAGTTCAAAGGTTAGTCCAACATGCACGGCATGCTATAGTCTCGTTTCCTTCCCCTCATTCCCAGTCGGGGACGTGGGTGTAAGCCCGGTTCTTTATGACCTGGCTGGACTTGCGATGTTGGAGTCTCCCCCAGTTGGGGGTAGCTATGGTAATATCCCTGTTCTTCCCATCGCTGAATTTACCTGGAAGCCACTTGCGCCATCGGACGGGGATACTGTAACTTTCAATGGAACTTCTAGCCACGACCCTCAGGGTCATAATATCGTAGATTATGCGTGGACCTTTCAACAAGCCAACATTCCGCCGTTCTACTCCCTTCCACCAACCCCCAGCGACAACCACAGGATTTGTACACCACTCCCTGATTTCAGCCCTTTCAATGTCTCGTCCACCTGTACGGGAAGTGGCGATTTCGGATCAAGGAGTCTACTATTCGCGGGCAACTGGACTGTGACGTTGGTCGTGAGAAATGATCAAGGGGTCTTATCTCGTTCCACTACTCACTTTGTCTACGTCGCTCCAAAGCGCGTGGTTGATCTGGCAATATCCAACTTCACGGCTTCCCCGATCAACAATATCGTCCCTGGTACCATCATCACGTTCAAAGTGATCGTCCAAAATCTGGGAACAATACCCGCGACCGGCTTCAATGTCTCGCTATCCGTGCCCGGGAACGTCTATTTGGTTCGCGACAATAACTTTCTTTCCCCGGGATCTGGACAGTCTTTCATGTTCACGTGGAATACTACAGGGATTCAACCCGGTTCCTACATGATACATGCACGAGTTCCCCCTTTGGTTAACGAGACCAACACTGCAAACAACGATGCCTATCTCACTGTAATGGTTACTGGCGGAGACTTCGGCATTAGAGCAAGCCCGACATTCGTTACTCTCCCCTACGCCGGCGTCGGCTCTAGTACAATCATCATGACGAGCCTTAATGGATTCTCAGGAACCGTAGCTTTGCGGGCCATGACGATAGGAGTTGTTTATCCAATTCCGGTAAATCTGTTAACCCTAAGCCCCGGACAGGTCACTCTTCCATCGTTTTCTTCAGCCAATGCTACACTAACCTTCTCCAATCTCGGCCAGGCCCTGCCACCCGGTTTCTATTCTGTGAACGTAAACGGGACAAGCGGCTCCGCCTCACATTCCACCATTGTAACGTTCGACGTCCTTCCGCCCCCTCCGGACTTTCAACTGCTGCTTTCCATTTCACCGGGCAGCAACATGGTCGTAGCCGGCGGAACTACAACCATCGGAGTTCAGCTCACTAGCTTCTCCTACCCCTACTTCAATGGCAACGTTACGCTCACAGACCAAGTCTCTCCGATCGTGAGCAATGGGCCAACACTCCTGTTCAGTCCGAAACAGATCAGTCTTACCTATCCGGGATCGGAAAATCCCTTCTCGCAGCTAAGCATCTCGACCACAGCGTTGACCCCGCCTGGAAACTATACTATCACAATAATTGGAACGAGCGGAACGCTTGTCCACACAGCACAATTTCATCTAGTTGTCCTACCGCCTCCTTTTCTAGCCCTTAACCCCTCGAGCGGGTCAGTCGGAACCAAGGTTACAGTTCACGGTTCAGGCTTCCTCAACCCATCTCAAGGACCCTATTCCTACCCAGTCCAACTAGAGATGACCTTCGATGACCAACTAGTAGGCCTCTTCTACCTCCAAGGCAGCTCGTTCAACTTCACCTTCGATGTTCCCCATGCCCAAGAGGGGATCGTCCACCAGATCCATGCGAAGGAACTCTATCCTTCAAACCTAGACGTTCAGGCCGGCTTCCTCGTTCTACCCGAACCTATTGCTTTGAGTGTCAGTGTTAGCGTTGGAACAATCTACTTCCCCGGCGATACCGCGACGATTTTTGCCATGACAAGTCTCGCGGGGCAATCCACAACGGTCTCCAGTTTGCAAGTGCTACTGATTAGGCCAAACGGATCCAATATCACGCTAAACGCGGTTCTTATCTCGCCCGGTGTCTACAAGGCATCATACGCGGTTCCAGCCACAGGCTCGATTGGAACCTATGGCATGATAGTCAAAGCCTACCAAGTAGGCTCAGTTAACGGATCGGCTCTCGCAAGCTTCGAGGTCGAGCCAACCTGGCTACAGTCCAACGGCCGGAACGTCATTGCAGCAACCAGCCTCGTGGGGGCAGCCGGCGCATTAGGAGTTGTAGCGCTTGCCTGGAGAAACGGATACTTTACCAGGCGAAAAGACGAGTTTCTGATTCCCTAACAACCTAGGCCGTCCGTCCAGTTATTTAGTTCGCAGTAGCTCTAGCCAGAATCCCCGAGCCATTCTAGCCATTCACCATGCGCATTGCACCTGGCCAAGACCTTCTCTGTATTTTCTCCATTGTTTAGTGATGCGATGCTGAGGAGAGGGGTTTCGGAGTTTTTTGGCCACTCCAAGCTGATGTGAAACAGGTGTCTCTTCTCGGACGCTTTCGCTAGCATCAGCTCCAGTCTCTCTCTTGGTTTCCTGCTTGCGAGGGAGAGTGTAAACGAGTGAAAGATGCACAGCTGGGGGTCACCTTGGACTCGATCGATGAGGCTAGGCAGAAGCTCCAAGGCATCTCCGCGAACGATTTGTGGAGTGTCATGTCTTGCCATCTGGATGGCGAGTTCGAATTGATTGGCCCTTTTCTGGTGCTCAGGCCACACCAAAGCCCGAAGCCATTGAACATTTTCGGGGTCGTTAAGGTCAACGGGATTAAGGTCTATTCCGAGCCGTGAGGCGATTTCCGGAAAACGGTTCGGAACTGGAGGACGTTTTTCTCCCCGTAGCAGACACTCGACCTGTACAGGTGAGTTCGGGTTCCCGCACTGCAAGGTTTTGTTGTATTGATAGTGGTAGCGGTCCCAGAGCAATGTTAGACCAGCGCTAGAGCCAATCTCGATGAGAGCAAGCGGCCGATTTTTCGTCTTGCGGACTACGAGTTCGAAGGCCGGGACGAGGATTGCGCAGCGTCCCACTTCGTTCGTCTGAACAAAGCGGGTGGTGATTATCCGGTCTATCTCGTTCTTGTGTTCGAGAACGAAGTTGCGAAAATAGGGATAGGCGAAGTCGTAGTGCTTCGAGTCATTGTTGAGACTGGGGTAGAACGCGGCGAGCTGATGATGTTCACCTTTGAGTAGAAGAAAATGGACCGCAGAGAAGAACAGGTTCGGTAGCGCATCTTTTTTCCAGGCCTTAGCGGCTATCGCTAGGAGTTCAGGATCCTCAGCAACCCTCATTGCAAGGCTGAGGTAGAGCGGAGAGCGACCAGGGTAGACGGTTCTAGCATAGTAGCGAAAGCTTTCCGCTGCACTGTCAACAGGTGATACCGATGGCTCTGGATTATCCATAGGAGTTGCGGTTCGAGATGCCCTTTGGATTATCAGGATTTCCAGGGCTACTTTTCCAGCGGGATTTCAGTCTGTGCGCCCTTAGTGTAATATCTATGGTTGGAGATTAGAAGGTTTATATAGAAAGTAATACCCATTACGCTGTTGCAATAAGATGATATCTATGCAAAACACAAACTATCCCGCCTACGTCTTCGCGACTGTTAATCACGGCATGACGAAGAACGTGGTCGAGGAGCTAAAGAACAACCCCAACATCGACCTCATCGCACCAGTCACCGGACGCTTCGACCTCGCACTCCGACTAAAGCAGACCACTCCAGAGCAAATCGTACAACTCGTCAGCCAGATCCGCCAAGTAAAAGGCATCCAGACAACCCAGACACTCTTCGGTTTCAACGGCATCAACGGCGCCCACTTCCAGAACCAGATGCCACTCGGCATCAGCCTCTTCAACGTAACCACCCCATTCCAGACATTCGTCAACCAGCTCAAGAGCTTCCCAGGCCTCATCGAGGCATGGACAACCCCAGGCCAGTTCGACATCGTAGCACTCTGGCAGGCAAGGACTTCTGACGAGATCGTCAAGTCCGCCTTCGAGAAGTTCCCTACTCTACAAGGCATCGCTCGCAGCGAGACACTTCTTGCCCCTACGCCACTCTTCAAGCAATAAGATACCAGTTAGCTCTAAGACCAACCCCCTTTTTCTTCCATATCCGGCAGAGCGCAGTCCGCAAGACGAACCATACATTCGATTACGTTATCTTACCAAGAATCTTTCATCCGCTTTTGAGCAATATTTTGAGGCCCGAGAACCTGCTACTCATCTATCGGGTGAAGCGTTTCATCTGGCCACTCACAATTCTCGAGCCTAGTCGTAGATGTGGTTTTCCCAGCAGGCCGGTCAAGACCTCTTTGTGGTCCGCGGGTTGTCCGGGAAACCGTTCGATGATACGTTTCATTTCGATGAAGAGCTTCTCGTAGTACTCCCGTCGATGCGTGTTTTGGTCCACTAGCTGCCAGTCTAGTTGCGTGTAGACAGTTTCTCTTCTATCTCCGTTTCCATCATGTATGACCGCTTCCGCCTCGAACATGAAGTCTTGATTCCTTCCACGGAGGGCGAGGTAGAGGGCGAAGGGAATTCGAGAAGGTGGTGAAAAAGCGATGTAGCCGCTCTCATGACGGTCGAACCTCCGGCGAAGGTTTGCTCTGTGGCCTCCGCTGCAAGATGAGAAGGTTCTGTAGCCTTTGCGGTTAAGTGACGAAACGATCTCTCGAATGGCCGGGTCAACGCGTGAAGCGTTCCTTCCAGCCTCCAGATTCTTCCAGTTTGACGCATCGAGTTCTCCCAGTCTCCTGGAATGGGCTCGTGGCAAGAATTCTCTGGACAATGGCTAGACTCCAGTCAAGTTTCTCGATTATTTTTGCTCGAAACGGTTTCGTAGACGAGTCTGTGGAACCAGTGGGGTCCTGTTTCTTCGTTTGGAGCAAACCGTCCTCGGGGCGCGAATCCGGACTTTGCTCCGGCACTTACAAGGCTGATCGCTTCAATGTCTTCAGCGTCTACTTGCTCGTTGAGCCAGGTGTTGTTTCGATGCCGGAATTTGTCTTCGTCTAGGGCGTAATGGTACCATAGAAAGAGCGTTTTGTCAGGCTTCCCGGGGATCGGCATGTACACATTGACCGATACGCCCCATGGATAGAAGTTCAGTGTTGTGTTGGGGAAGATAAACCACCACAAGGCAAACACTCTCTTCGAGGGATCCTTCGGGTCTCGAAACCGGTCGGCCAAGAGTCGGTGCGCGAACCCGTTCTCCTCGTCCCTTGCATACGCCCACTGCAGAGCGCTGAACTTGTACAGCTCAGTCCTGTACGAGGACAGGTCGATAGCGTCGGCCAGTCCGCCTGGTCCCTTGTGGACGAATCTGATGTGGAAGTTGTCCATGTAGTTCCAAGCATGCTGTTTCCAGTTTCCCTCAACCTCTCGAACTTCACTATCAACACGCTGTCTTCTCAGCGACTCGAGTCTGATTCCATGTATAGATTGTTGAAGCTTCTCCACGAACTCGCGGAAGGATGCCAGCGGTTCGCCGGTAGAAACGAAGATCCATGGTCCCCACTCTTCAACGTGAAGATTTCGGAGGTTGTCCGATTTCCTTGGAAACCCTTCCATCTTCTCGAACCCTGTTTGCGCGACGAACCTGCCTTCGTTGTCAAACTGGCGTCCGTGTTGCGGACAGATTATCGCCCCTCCTTCACTCGACGGACCAACGAGAGGATGCCAAGCGTGAGTGCAGACATTAGGAAAGCAGTTCAAGCTACCTTCTTGGCCTCGTTGGAGAAAGAAGGGCTGTCCCAGAAGGTTGAATGGGACTCGAGAGCCTGTTTTCTGTAGGGAATCTTTGAGAGCGGCAGGACCATTCTGGGAATTGCCTTCTCGCGGTGCCAGTTGCCAGGTCTGAGCAAAGATAGTTCCAAGTTCTAGTTCGAGAAATTCCAGGTTCACAAACGCTGAAGCAGGTAAGGATTCGGCTCGACCAATATTTGGGTCTACGAAGAAGTCTTTCATCGAGAGAATTTTCTTCATGGGGCTCAGATTCTCTCTCCGGTTTCTGCCTAGAATGTCAACTCTTCGGACGTGAGTCTGGAGCGAGCGTTGGGACAAGGGCTTAAGGGAGTCGCATGTGCTCGGTCTGTCTCCCAATGTCGCCGGCAACCTTCACTGTCGAGGTCGTCGTAGAGAACAAGCCTTTGGCTCGGGACCCTGAGGGGGAGACGATCCACCACAATCTGATCCTGAAGGGAGGCTACTCACAGGTGACCAATGTTCGGGCTGGCAAGCTCTTGCGGATGAATGTAGAAGCTCGTTCTCCCGAAGACGCCAAACAACTGGTGCGTAAACTATGTGATGATCTCCGAATTTACAACCCAGCATCCCACATCTGTCAGGTCAGAGTCCTAAGCTAGCGAAGGACTCTCTCAACGTCGTCACTGAGCATCTACCTACACTGTTCTCCTCGTTTGACACAAATCTGTCAAAAAAGGGCTTAATAGGTAACGAAATTCACTACTTTGGGAAACCAGGATAATGGTAAAGGTCGCTGTCATCCAGTTCCCTGGAAGCAACTGCGACCTAGACGCGCTAGAGATTCTCCAGAAAACCATCAAGGTCTCAACAGACCTCGTATGGCACAAGAACCTGAAACTGGATGAGTATGACGCCTATGTTCTGCCTGGAGGCTTCTCCTACGGTGACTACCTTCGCGCCGGCGCAATAGCGGCGACCAGCTCAAGTCTAGAAACTATCAGAGAGGCAACAGACAAGGGCAAGCCAGTGCTTGGAATATGTAACGGCTTCCAGATTCTAGTCGAAGCTGGGATCCTGCCTGGCGCGGTTCTCCGAAACAGCGGCCTGCGATTCGTCTGTAAGTGGACACGCCTCCGAATAGAATCCACAGGAACACCCTTCACAAAACTGGCGAGCAAGGGACAGATACTCCGAATTCCTATCGCCCACAACGAAGGCCGGTACTATCTCGACAAGGACCAGCTCGCTGAACTCGAGAGGAGCGAGCAAGTTGTTCTGCGATATGTAGACGAGAATGATGTCCCTAACGAAGATTCAAACCCTAACGGTTCCTTGGACAACATAGCCGGAATATGCAACAAGAGAGGAAACGTGATGGGACTCATGCCCCACCCTGAACGCGCGTCCCTCCCAGTTCTGTCTCCAGAGAATTATCCAGAGGGAAGGATCATTTTTGATTCAATGGTTGAGTCACTCGGAGGATCTACTGGAGGAAAATAGTTGGCTCAGCAAACTCCGGAGAAGTCGAGGTCGTGGGTTGGCGTCATAATATTCGCGCTAGGGATTGGAGTGGTATGGGCATCTATACCGCCGACTATCGTGTTGGACTCATTTTCCGCTTTTTCGGCGGGCCATTGGTTGCGACAGGACTCTACGTGCTAGTATCTGGAGGGAAGAGATAGGGTCTTGATGCAAAAGACCCGTTCTGTCGGCCGGCTAATACTGGGCATATTCTCCATCGCCCTAGGCATCGTATCTCTAGTCGCCTTCTTCTCCATTACCTACATCGCTGGCGTCGGTTTTCTCGGTGGCTTCTACGGTTTCATACTGATCGTGTTAGGCGTAGGCTTAATCCTTCCGAAAAAGGAACACGACACCGCGGAGATTCGATAACATTTGGCAGAAGCATCTGGGGCGAAGAAGAGAACAGGTCCGCGCGCAACTGCTCTAGTGGCTGGACTCATCGCCGGAGTTGTCGCGGGGTTCATCGCCTATCTCGTCGCGGGACCTGTCGGTTTCATCGTGGCTTTCATCATGGGGGCAATCACAGGGTCGCGTGCAACGCTCCTGTTTAGTCGAGCTGGAGAACAGACGTAATGACCAGATCTGTCATCGAGGAGCCTCAAAGTTTGAGCATGGTCGAGGTTCAGAAGCCCAATCTCACAGATGAGGAGATCCGATACGCGGTCAAGAAGCTCCAGCGCGAACCTAACGAGGTCGAGTGGGCGATGCTCGAAGCGCAATGGTCCGAACACTGCAGCTACAAATCCAGCAAACCGCTCCTCAAACAACTCCCCAGCAAAGGACCAAGAGTCATAGTCGGACCTGGTTTCGACGCCGGCGTTATCGACATCGGCGACGGCTGGGTTGTAACCCTTCACATCGAGTCACACAACCATCCTAGCGCTATCGACCCCTACGGTGGAGCGGCTACGGGCGTTGGCGGCGTCGTCCGTGACATCCTCAGCCTCGGGACGCGTCCCATCGCTCTCCTTGACCCGTTAAGGTTCGGTTCAATAGAGAGCCCTCACACCCGCTGGCTCTTCGACAACGTCGTCAGAGGGATAGCCGATTACGGCAACTGCATAGGCGTCCCGACCGTCGGAGGAGAGGTAGAGTTCGACCCTTCCTTCGAAAGAAACTGCCTCGTCGACGTGGTGTGTGTCGGCCTTGGACGAAAAGACAAACTTGTCCTAGGCGAGGCTCGTAACCCGGGCGACCTCGTCTACCTTGTTGGAGGAAACACGGGACGAGACGGTATCCGTGGGGCAGGCTTCGCCAGCAAAACACTAACTGACAAATCCGACACTGAACGTTCCGCCGTCCAAGTCCCAGATCCCTTCACCAAGAAGCTCATCATCGAAGCGATACTAGAGGCGGTCGATGCGAATATCATCCAAGGAATGAAAGATCTAGGCGGCGGCGGCCTAACATGTGGACTCTCAGAGATCGCGGCGAAGGCTGGGACTGGGATAGAAATCGATCTCAACAGGATCCAGACCCGCGAACCCAACATGCTACCTGCAGAGATCATGATATCAGAATCACAAGAAAGAATGATTCTCCTAATCCGAGAGGAAGACGAAAGAAAACTGGTCAATATTCTCGAAAAATGGGAGCTAGGCTTCGCGAAAATCGGACACGTCACCGAGGGCGGCCTCCTAATCATCCGGCAGGGAAACGAGGTTGTTGCCAAGGCACCAGCCAAGTTCGTCGCCGAGGCCCCACTCGCGCCCAGGTCCGCAATGCGGCCTAGATATCTCGACGTTCTCGCAAAAGTGCCTGAACCACCTTTGCCTGAAGACCTCGATCAGACTCTAATCGAACTAATCTCCAGCCCCGACATCGCCAGCAAGGAATGGATCTATCGCCAATACGATCACGAGGTCGGTATCAGAACCATCATAAGACCGGGACAGGCCGACTCTGCGCTTCTACGCCTGCCCAACAAGAGCTCTCTTGCTCTCACAACTGACGGCAACAGCAAGCATTGCTACGTCGACCCCTACTGGGGAACCGTCGGAGTTGTATCGGAATCATTCTGCAATCTAGTCGCTGGGGGCGCGGAACCTGTTGCGCTTGTCGATCATCTGCAATTCGGAGACCCTGGAAATCCTGAGGTCTACTGGACGTTCAAGGAAGCCATCCGAGCTATCTCCAATTACCTCAAAGCTCTCAGCGTGCCTTGTATCGGCGGCAAGGTTAGCTTCTACAACGAAGACTCGACAAGTCGCAGGGCGATCAAACCCTCGCCAGTTATCGCCGCCCTAGGTCTAGTAGACCCCAAGACTCCACGGATCGCCCAGGCTCTCAGAAAAGAAGGGAACGATTTGGTAGTTATCGGAAATACCTCTGATGAAATGGGCGGGAGCGAGTACTACGAACACATACACAAGCTCACAGGCGGCCGGGTCCCAAGGGTTAACTTGAAAAAAGAGAGAACGCTCTTGCGATCTTTGTTGAGGTCCCTGAGAAGCGGCCGCGTAGAGAGTATTCACGATATTTCGAAAGGTGGATTGGCTATTGCCATGACAGAGATGTCGGTTCAAGGCCGAAAAGGCGTAACTGTCAACCTCGATAAGGTACCAAACAAGACAAGCAGAATAGACAACTCGCTGTTCTCAGAGTCAAGATCACGATTTATCATCGAAACAAAACCCAGAGACGTAACTAGAATAGTCAACTCGTTCAAACGACTCGGAATACCTGCTGCAAAAGTCGGATCCGTAACAGACAACGGGATCGAGTTCCTATCGAAGGGACGATCGATCATCGCTATCCCGATATCCGAGGTTTCAAGGGCCTGGTCCGAGACGATTCCCCGGGCAATGGAGGCGACGCTGTGAAAGAGCACTGTGGCGTCCTAGCCATATACTCGATGGAGAACAGGCCCGTCGTCGAGCGCATCGTCAAAGGACTCGCAGCACTCCAGCATCGGGGCCAAGAGTCATGGGGAATAGCAGTTCCCGGCGAGCCTATCCTCAAAGGCCTGGGCTTGATTGGCCAGGGTGCGGAGGTTAATGCGAAGAAGATTCTCAGCTTCACCAGTAATCGTGGAATAGGACATGTGCGCTACTCGACTCGCGGGCGGACCACACTAGAGAACGCGCATCCGCTCGACATCCGTGGTGAGTTCGCCATCGCCCAGAACGGAACTATCGCAAACACGGAGGATCTTGAGCCCGTCGTTGAGAAAGAATTTCCCATCTTAGGTTCTACGACTGACACGAAGCTTGCTGGATACCGTCTCCTGCAACACTACCGTGCGGAACACGACTGGACCCGGGCGTTTCACAAGCTGAGCAAAGAGCTGAGCGGCTCCTACAGCTTCGTAATAATAACCCATGATGGCGAGGTTCTGGCGGCCAGGGACGAAGCAGGCTACAGACCGCTCTGTCTGGGATACGACCCCAACACAGACACTCACATAGTGGCGAGCGAGAGCTGCGCCCTCACAGCTCTCCAAGCAGACTTTGTCAGAGATATTCAACCTGGCGAGCTTGTCAGTTTGTCCAAAGACGGACTCAAAATAACAAGATTCGCGGACGCGCCACGCCACTACCACTGCCCCTTCGAGTACACCTACTTCGGTCACCCTAGCAGCAAGATCGATGACCACTACGTCTACGACGCACGACGAAAGCTCGGCAGGGTCCTCGCCAGAAAATACCCGTTCAAAGCCGACGTAGTCATTCCCGTTCCCGACTCCGCTAGACCCGCAGCACTTGGCTACTCTGAAGAGAGCGGTATCCCAATGGAGGAGGGATTGATGAAAGACCGCTACCGCAGAAAGGGAAGCCTCCGCAGCTTCATCGAGCCAACAGCCAAGAGCCGCGAAGAAATCGTCCGCGAGATCATCACAATCAAACCCGTCGTCGACGGCAAAGATGTCATCGTGGTCGACGACAGCATCGTCCGCGGAACCAGTAGCAGAAACATCGTCCAATCCCTCCGAGACGCAGGAGCAAAGAAAGTCTACATGGTCATCACCTTCCCACCCATCCGCCATCCCTGCTACATGGGCATCGATTTCCCGACAAGAGAAGAATTGCTCGCGAACAAAGCAGACGGCCAGACACTCAACATCACCGAGCTCAACAAGAAAGTCGCACGTGAAATCGGCGTCGACGGCCTCGGCTACAACGACATCAACGGTCTAAGCGAAGGAATAGGCCTCGGCAAGGACGAGATGTGTTTCGCCTGCGTCACTGGTGAGTATCTGGGTCTAAAGAAGGATCCTGTGCTTCGGACCCGGGAAGAAATGAAGGCCTAGCCCCAGCAATGCCGGGCCTGATAGGATTCTACACCTTCGGTGAAGGACGAGAAAACTGGGACGCGTCCCACTTCATCCGATACGGGCTTAGCGCGCTCCAAGGACGAGGACAAGAATCCATCAGCCTATCAACTATCGGTCCCGGAAGAACGTTGCACACTCTAGGGGGAAAGGGGGGAGTCGAAGAATTTTTCCAGAAAAACAGGACAAGCATTCCAAAAGGCTTCATCGGAATCGGACAAACATCCTCCTACGCTGATGACTATCTCGTCCACGTTAAAGCACCCTACGAGCTGGTTCTAGCACTCGACGGAAAAACAGACCTCCACGAAGACCGAGGCGAAGCCACCAAACTCTTCGCCCGACAACTCTCCCAACTCCTCCACAGCGAGAAGGAACCACTCAAAGCAACCTCGATGCTCATCAACAAGATCGGAGGCGGATACTCCTTCGTCGCCCTCACCCACAAACAAGAATTCATTACAGGGAGAAACCCGCTCGGTGTAAAGCCACTAGACACCGGCAGCGTAGGCTTCGACATTGCAGCCGTCGCGTCCGAGACATGCGCCCTCGACGTGATGGGCATTGACCATACGGGACCTGTTGAGACAGGAGAGGTCATCATCTTCACCCCAGAAGATATTCGCGGAAACACTCCCACAACCGACGTTGGCAACTTTTGCAGCTACGAATACGTCTACCTCGCAAGACTCGACAGCCAAGTCAACACCCTTCCAGTGGCCAAGGTCAGAAACAGCATAGGCAGAGAACTAGCCAAAACACATCCGGCAAAGGCTGATGTGGTAATCGGGGTTCCAGAGACCGCGCTCCCGATGGCTAATGGATACAGCCAAGAGTCCGGTCTTCCCCTCGAACTCGGCTTCGTTCGGACTGGAGAGAATATTCGTGCAGCCCTCAAACCAACACAGAAAGAACGGCTCGTAGGAGTCCAGCTCAAGCTCAACCCAGTCAAGAGCGCCGTCGAAGACAGAGATGTTGTGCTGGTAGACGATAGTGTCGTCAGGGGAAACACCCTACAAAACACGGTTGTCAATCTCAAACGCAAGGGAGCGAAACGAGTACACATCCGAATTGGAAGCCCAGCACTCGTCTCATCATGCCCCTACGGAGTCGAGATCCCGCCCAAAGACGAACTGGTCTCCGGTAGCCTGGACGAGGAAAAGCTCGCGAACAGTGTTGGGGCTGACAGCATATCGTTCATGACAGTTGAAGAGCTCCAACGCGCCATCGGACTCCCGAGAGAGAATCTCTGCATGCGCTGCTTCGAGAAGGGAGGCGCGACACGATGAGAGTAATGGGTGTAGGTGGAGGCGCTCGCGAAAACGCTCTTGCGTGGAAGATCGGGCTCAGTGATCACAAACCGGAGATATTCTGGATAGCGGAAAACCGGAACCCGGGGCTTCACAAGATCTGCAAAGACAACCAGGGCGAACTTCGCATCGGCAGAACGACAGATCCAAAGACCATTGTCAGGTCTGCCCGGGGCTGGGGAATCGACCTGGTAATCGTAGGACCAGAGGAGCCTTGTTTCCAAGGCATACCAGACGCTCTAGAGAAGGAGGGTATTCACTGCATCGGTGCAAGCCAGGAACTTTCAGTCATAGAACGTTCCAAAGCGGACCTCCGACGCTTGCAATGGGAGAACAATCTCGCAGGCAAGCTTCTCTTTCGAACCTTCAAGAACGCACGAGAAGCCTCAGACTATATCCGGAAAAATATCGACACACAGCGTTGGCTGCAGAACATCGTCATCAAACCTGCACGTCAATCAGGCGGTAAAGGCGTTAAACTGATCGAAGACCGCCAGGCCTATCTTCACGACGAAAAAGCCCGTTTCAAGGAAGCATACTTCGATTCTCTTCAGGCCAGAATGGCAGCTTATTCTGACATCGAGGACAAGATTCTCGTCGAGGAGAAAGCCTGGGGTCCCGAGTACTCTCTGCAATGTTTCACAGATGGTAAAACCGTTCTTGGCACCCCTCTCGTCCAAGACAACAAGAGCGCCCACGAACTCGACAGCGGACCAGAGACTGGCGGAATGGGCAGCATTTCAGGACCCGACATGACACTCCCATTCATCACCAGAGAAGAATACGACAAGTCTCTCAAGATCATCGAGGGAATCGTTGAGGCCATCCAGAGAAAGACCGGCAATTCATACCGCGGCATGGTCGGTGGACAGATGATGCTTACAGAAAACGAGGGACCAACAGTCATCGAGATGTACTCTCGTCTTGGTGATCCGGAAGCTCTCAACATGCTTGCCATGCTCAGGACAGACATCATCGACGTCTTCCAAGCTATCGTTGAAAGACGGCTCTCCAAACTGAAGCTAGAATTCACCAATGAGGACGCGGTGGTCGTAAAGGTCGTCGCTCCTAATGGGTATCCAGAAAAACGGGACAGCGCCAAGGGTCATCCGGTCCAAGTTTTTGAGACAAACATCAAACGAAACGGCTGCTATCTTTTCTGGGGAAGCGCAGATCTCCAAGAAGACAGCCAGGTGATGACAGCCGGCTCCCGCCTTCTCGCGCTAATGGCCATGGATCACACCCTACCCCCGGCCAGTGCGAGGATCGAAAAAACAATGTCGAGTGTCCAGCTCACCGATGGCTGGGGACTCTATCATCGAAGCGACATAGGCTCAGAACAACTTCTTGCAAAGAGACAGGATGCGGCAGAACGAGTCCGTAGGCTCTACAAGTACAGGGAAGAACGCGGGACTCTCGGAAGCAGAATCGGATGGGTTCCAAAACTCGGAACGGTTGACCCATCACAACTATTATTGCAAGAGGTGCGCGGACCCGGAAAGGCCTAGCTGAATGGTCCCGATCGGCGTCCTGGCGTCAGGAAGGGGCTCAAACCTTGATGCCGTACTAGACGCGATCGATAATCGATACCTCACCAAGTGCGAGGTAAAGATCGTCATCAGCAACAGACCAAGCGCTCCAGCTCTCGATATAGCAAAGAAACATCATGTCCAGACAATCACACTAGACGACAAAGGTGTCCCGAAGAAGGACTGGGACTACGACCAGAAAACCATCGCTGCCCTCAAATCACATGGAGTGCTACCAAAAGAGGGACTGATAGTTCTGGCAGGTTACATGCGGATTCTCAGTGAACAGTTCGTCGATCTGTACCCTCGCAGAATCATAAACGTACATCCTGCTCTACTTCCGTCGTTTCCAGGTCTGGAAGCTCAGAAACAAGCCCTTGATCACGGCGTCAAAATTACAGGATGCACAGTCCATCTTGTCGATAGAGAAGTCGACCAAGGTCCGATAATTCTTCAGACAGCAGTCGCGATCCGTGACGACGATACTCAGGAAACCCTTTCGAGTCGCATCCTGAGAGAGGAGCACCGAATTCTTCCCGAAGCAATCAGACTCCTTACCGAGGATCAGTTGAGGTTTGAAGGGAGGAGGGTTCTCTTCAAGAATTGACGGCTATACTCATGGACGGCAGATTGGTCGCTGGAGAGGTAAAGAAACGGGTTGGCCAGCAAGTCCAACAACTGGAAAAACATGGCACGGAACCTCTCCTCGCCACGGTTCAGGTCGGAGACGACCCTGCCAGCGCCTCCTATCTCAAAGCCAAACACAAGGCCGCTGACGAGGTTGGAATAAGGTCTGAAAGCCACAACCTACCCGCTGACTCTTCCCAGGACAAGCTGGAGGCTTTGCTTGGCCAGCTCAATATTAACCCGAAGGTCAACGGGATACTCGTTCAGCTACCACTGCCACCAGGTTTAGACGAGGAGAAGGTAATCGAGAGAATAATACCCTACAAGGACGTTGACGGATTACATCCAATCAACGCGGGCAAGCTGGCAGCGGGCCGTGAGGAACTGGTAGCTTGTACGCCAAAAGGCATCATCAAACTCCTAAACCATTACAAAGTTCCCGTTGCTGGATCCCGGGCAGTTATCATCAACCGAAGCAATCTAGTAGGCAGACCCCTGGCCAATCTCCTGCTCAATCGAGACGCGACTGTCACGGTCTGCCACTCCAAGACACCCAACCTCTCCGGGATGACAAGGACCGCCGACATCCTAGTCAGCGCTGTTGGGAAAGAAATCTTCCAGATTCGCGCAGACCACGTGAAACCTAACTCAGCTGTAGTTGATGTTGGTCTGACAAGGGTTGATGGAAAGCTCCGCGGAGATGTGGATTTTGACAAAGTCAACAGAGTAGCCGGTTATATTACACCGGTCCCGGGAGGCGTTGGACCAATGACGGTCGCGTGTCTTCTCGAGAACACCGTACTAGCTGCGAGTATCCAAATTGGCTTGAAAGTTTGAGCGAGGCCCAAACCGCTGTTGAGAAAGAACAATTCAGACGATACATTCTACGCCTTAGAGACAGGCAGTCTACTCGAGATATAGAACAGAAGAGTATGGAGATCATGGATCAGGTTCTGCATCTCAACGAGTTTGTCCGCGCGCGGGGTATGGCATGCTATGTCAGCAAAGACAGCGAGGTCGATACTCGGCGGTTAATTCGGAAAGCCTTGGATGGACACAAGCGCGTTCTCGTCCCGGTTGTAAAGAAAGGAGATATTGACCTCTTTTTCTCCGAAGTCAAAGACCTTGGGAAAGAATTGGCGCCCGGAAGTTTCCATATTCCAGAGCCAAGACCGGAGTATCTTAGGCCCGAAAGCCTCGATGCCGTCGATGTTCTCTTCGTTCCAGGGATAGTGTGGGACAAGGAGGGCTATCGTCTCGGCTGGGGCAGAGGATATTTTGACCGTGTTCTCAAAGCGCTTCCCGAGCACGTTCGTTCGATCGGTCTGTCGTTCAATCTGCAGCTTGTCAATCGCGTTCCTCGGGATCAGTTTGATTTACCAGTGAACACGGTAGTGACAGAATCTCGCGTTGTGCGGTGTCGTACTTGACTAGAAGCGTTAGCATCGTTATGGGCTCGGAGAGCGATCGAGAGATCGCTAAGAAAGCCGAAACCATATTTGAGAAGCTTGGTATTCCCTTCGAAACGAAGGTTCTCTCAAGTCACCGGAACCATAAGGAGCTTGACAAGTACGTCGAGGGTTCCAGGTCTGACGTGTTCATCGCTATTGCGGGTCTTAGTGCGGCTCTACCTGGTTTCGTGGCGTCCCTGACCAACAAGCCGGTAATTGGGGTCCCGGTCTCAGGCAAGCTCAATCTCGACTCAATCCTCTCGATCGTTCAGCTCCCATCAGGGGTCCCCGTAGGTACAGTGGGGCTCGACAATGGAACGAATGCAGCACTCATGGCCGCAGAGATTCTTGCGATCTCTGACTCAGAGGTTGCAAGGAAACTCCAACAATACCGAGGTGTAGGTAGCTAGATGCAAGAACACGTCAGCGAGCCCGAGAGAGAGTTGTCCTCCGCGCCTTTCAAGCGGGGCAAGGTGAAGGATATCTACGAGCTCGATAGCGAGGAACTCTTGTTCGTTTTCACTGACCGAGTCTCCGCCTATGACATCGTTCTTCCTTCAACCATCCCTAGGAAGGGGGAAGTGCTCTGCAAGCTCGCTGCGTACTGGCTCAATTATCTGAAAGTCCCACACCATATGATCCGAGTTGAAGACGCGAATCGCATGGTCGTTCGGAAGCTGAAGATGATTCCGGTAGAGTGCGTTGTCCGTGGCTATCTCTACGGCAGCCTCTACGAGAGACTTGTCAAAGGCGAAGTCAACCTGCCGGTGAAGCCCATTAACGCTGCCAAGCTTCCCGAACCCTACTTCGATCCAACCACCAAGTCTGACGTAAAAGATGAACCTGTCACGGTTGACCAAATCATGGATGAAGGCTGGTTGGACCGGGAGGAGATTATCGCGCTCAAAGATAGGAGTGTCGATATCTACAAGAAAATGTCTGAGCGCGCGGACAAGGCCGGCTTTATCTTGGCAGATCTCAAACTGGAATTTGGGTTCGACGATGAAAGTAATATTGTTCTGGCGGACTCGATTGGGCCAGACGAGTTTCGGCTCTGGCCTAAAGAGAACTATTCTCCGGGCAAGAACCAGGAGAGCTACGATAAGCAATTGATACGTGATTGGCTTTCCAAGATTGGATACAAGAAAACTCTTGATGAAGCACGAAAAGCTGGACAGCCAACTCCCAGACCGCCTGATCTTCCCAAGGACTTGGTCGAGGAGACGAGCAAGCGGTATATTATCGCCTACGAGAGATTGACAGGACTGAAGCTGTAAGGATTGCCTTGGCCCCGCATGACCTACGCCAGAGCGGGAGTCGACGTTTCCCAAGTACGCAAATCCCACGAGGCTCTCGCTCAACGGCTTGAGTCTACATTCAAGACCCGCAAAGGGAAAGTCGGGTATCCCGTATTTCCAATCGGCCATTACGCGGGTCTTGTGGACCTTAACGATGGACGAGTCCTGAGCCTTCACACCGATAGTGTCGGGACCAAGGTCATCGTTGCTCGGTTGATGCGGAAGTACGATACGATCGGGATAGACTGTGTCGCGATGTGCGCGAACGATCTGATCTGCACAGGCGCCGAACCCATCACCTTCCTCGACTACCTCGCCATAGCCAAACACGATCGCCATATTGTCGACGAGATCGCGGTAGGGCTGGTAGAAGGTGCGAAACAGGCTGGTATGGCCATAGTTGGAGGCGAGACGGCGATTGTCCCTGATCTTCTCTCTGATGAAGGAGGGCTGGACCTTGTCGGGATGGCAGCAGGCATCTGTAAAGAGCCGGAACTCATTCTTGGAGATGAGATTCGAAGTGGCGACGCGCTGGTCGGGGTTGCCAGTTCGGGAATTCACTCAAACGGTCTAACACTCGCTAGGAAAACTCTCCTAGGAGAGTACAAGCTGAAAGAGAATGTGCCGGAACTTGGCCGAAGCATAGGTGAGGAATTGCTTGAACCTACCCGAATCTATGTCAAACCAGTTCTAGAGGCGACAAGAAAACTGGAGGTTCACGGGCTCGCACACATAACCGGCGGGTCGTTTGCAAAACTCGACCGGATCATCGGACAGGCAAGACTCGGAGCAGATATCGACCAACTACCTCCTACACCGGGAATATTCCGGATTATTCGGAAGAATGGAAGAGTCTCTGACCGAGAAATGTACCGAACCTTCAACATGGGAATAGGATTCATTCTGATCTGTCCTCAACGAGCAGAGAATGCCGCAATCCGTCTCTTCGTGCGGCATGGTCACAACGCGTTCGTTATCGGACGGGTAGAGAAAAGGCGAGGGATTCGGGTCAAGGGTAAGGCAGTCGGCTGAACTACCGGACGAGCTTCAGTTTTCTGAGCTAGGCTTCTACCTTGGAATGTTCAGCGAGGACTTTCAGGTCAGCGGGCTTGGCGTGGAATCCGATTTTTGCGTGGGTCTCGTCGCAGAAGGGCTTGTTGCTGGAGCCTCCGCATCTGCACAAGGCAGTGAGTACTTTGCCGTCCAAGTAGACTAGGTTCGGACCGTTCTCCGTCGATTGATCTCTACCGTATGCGTGGGAGTGTCTCCTTTGGTCAAATTTCTATTTAGGGACAGCAGCAAGATGCTCTGGAGTTAGAGGTTTGACGAAGTCGGGAAAAAGAAGAGCCCATCGGAGAATCGATGGGTCTCAGTTGTGTTGTTGTAGGTCGCGCATCATTAGGTCGAATTGTTCTTTGGTAATCTCTCCCTTCGCGTATCGTTCGCGGATGATGTTGTAGGATTCGTCTTGGTACCGCCAGTATCTTCCACGGTAGCCCCATCCTCCTCTCCATGGGAAGATCAGCCATCTTGCTATCCAGAAAAAGGCGAATATTCCAAAGATGAAGAATAGCGGGAAGGGGAAGGGGTACGGATAGTACATGCTAGCTAAGGGGGCGGGTCGTGCAGTGAATAGGAAGACTGAGACAGCAACGGATGCTGCGATGACTGCGAGAAGCGCGAATATGCCCCAGGCGAAGAGGTGTCTGGGACGATTCCATTCATGTTCACTCATACATTTCGCCTCCTTCTGTAATGCTTCGATATCGGTATAACGATATCGGATATCCGATATAAGGATTCTCCTCGGTGAACGAGCAATGTTGGATACCTTCAAGAAAACACAAAGGTCGGATGGGATTTATCCTCCGTTCCAAGTCACTCCGACCAACCGATGCTGTAAGGGCAACCTGCTGAGAATCAGTGCCGTTATGGTCACGAATTTCATGCCTTAGGTTAACAGCTAAGTTTTCACCGTAGGATTTGACTCGGAAAGGCTCATAGCTCCTCTCGATTAGCAAGGTAGAATCAATCTCCTCGGATTCCAAGAAGACTCAACCTCGGCATTAGTCGGATGCGAGATATAAACAATCAATACGAACGACCCAGGTTTTGGAAACGGGGTTCCTTGTTTGTTAGAAATGCCTGAACGACCGTTCTCCAGTAAGCACCATCTTGATACCGTGTTCATCACAAGCTTTGACGATGCTCTGGTCTTCAACGGACCCGCCGGGCTGGACGATGGCTGATACCTTCTCTTTGGCCAGCGCGTCCACATTGTCCAGCTTTGGAAGAAATCCGTCAGAGGCTAGCACACTTCCCTCCAGGCTATGCCCTAGCTTGTGCGCCTTGTCGATAGAGTTCTCGATAGCCCCGATCCTATCCTGCTGGCCGGTCCCGGTCGCGAGAGAGGTCCCGTTTTTCCAGAAGACAACCGCGTTTGACCTAACCTCACATGCCACCCACCATGCATGTAGCAGGTCCACGTATTCCATGTCTGAGGGGTTTTTCTTGGTGGGCACAGGGAGCTGCTTCATCTTAGCCTGTGACAATATGCTGGTTCGGTACTGGTCCTCTATGATCAGCGATCCGTCATCTAGCACCACCACATCCGGTGGCACGGTCGCGTCCTCCCTGCGTTGAGCTGGGACCTCTCCAACTCGTATGTCCCTCTTGGACTCGAAAACCGATAATGCTTCAGAGCCGTACCCGGGTGCATAGACCACTTCGACGAAGGTCTTTACGATTTCTTCTGCGGTCTTTCGGTCAACAGGATTGTTGAAAACTACGACACTTCCAAAGGCGGCCCGGTTGTCAGAATCCCTGGCGCGCGCGTACACCTGACTCAGACCATCCCCCTCTCTTGAGACAGCGACTCCAGAGGGGTTGAGATGTTTCATCACTGCTACTGTGGGCTCTTTGAAATAACTCGTGATCCGCAAGCCGTGACTTCCATCCTCGATATTCGTTGCGGAAGGGCCATCTTTTCCCCATTTTACCCAGTCGACATTTCCAATCCCGCCCTTCGATGACTTGGGCCGGTACAGCGCCCCTTTCTGGTGCGGGTTCGTACCATACCGTAGCCCTCGCATCCGGCCGTCCACTTTCCATTGGACCTTTGAATACTCGAACACTTTGTCTCCAATCGTCAGCTTCAGCGATAGAGGTAGATCCTCTTCTCGAGCGGTCCGGTATATCCGGCGTATCTCCTGCCCGCTCATCTCTTCACCTTGCCCAAGTAACTCTCTATTGCTGCATCATACTCCGCAGTCACAGCGAACGCCTCTCTAGCCAGCTTGCGTCTCAACTCGTCCGGGAGCGCCTCATGCTTGTCCAGTTCCCGGATCAAGACATCATACTGAGCAGGTCTGGTTAAGGGCGCGACTCTATTGTTGAGAAATGCGCCCTTCGCCGCAGCACGGATAAGGGCGACACCTCCAATGTCGATATTGTCGATCGCTCTCCGCAGATTTGCCGGATCGCTCTTTACAACCTCTCGAAACGGATACAAGTTCACAACTACAAAGTCCACCGGTTCAATGCCGTTCTCCTGCAGATACTTCAGTTGCACCGGATCGTTCCAGTCGCCTAGAATTCCAGCATGAATCTTGGGATGGAGAGTTTTCACCAGTCCACCGGGCATCTCAGGAAACCCTGTGTAAGCCGAGACTTCTACGATTTCATGCCGGAGTTTTCGGATCGCTTGGGCTGTCCCGCCTGAGCTAATCACTTTGATCTTGTGTCGTACAAATGCCCCGACTATGTGTTCGAGCCTGGACTTGTCGTAGACCGAGATCAGAGCATTGCCAGTCAAGGATTTTTCTCGCAGAACCTTCTCGAATCCAGCGTTATTATTTAATCTGGTTCCGCGGATGGCGCCATAGTGCCGCGCTACGGCCAGCCGAGTCCTGCTTTTTCGACGGGCAGGATTCTTCTAGCGAGTTTCCCAGCTGCAGTATGCTGGTAGAAGATTGCTAGTGTCAGGAGGCCGGTCAAGCCCAAGATCCCTGCTCCTGCCCAGAAGAATGGAAGCGCTGTGACTATGTGGAATATTTTCGCCACTACGTTCATCGGGGTGATGATCTGGTTTTGGGACGTTATTGTCAAGAATACTGTTCCTCCGTTGGCCGCGATAATGGGAGTGTTTGGAATGTCGAATGCTCCCGCGGGAAAAGTGCGTGTGAAGACTACTAGGTACGACTCAACGAGTGTCAGTGTGACAGTGGCCGTGTTTTCGGTCGTTATGTGTGCCGACGCGTAATAGCCAGAAGGCGCATATCCAATCACCTTTTGTAGGGCACTAGTAGAATAGCCAACTGGTGTCGAATAGATTGCGACATCTTGCTCTGCAGGTGCAGGGAGAGACAAGAGTACAAGGCCAGCAATTAGCAAGCTGCAAAGAATGGCGAGAGTGTACCGTTGACGCTGGCTGAACTTGGGCATGCCGGCTCAAGATGATTATTCGATCTAAGCCAGAACTAAGCCCGCCGTACCCTACTCCATTTCCCACTAGTAACGGTTACCCGCTCGCTATGCTTGTTCGAGAGCTTTCGTGATTTCCATGCGCGAAGCTCGTAAAGCGGGATACAGTGACCCAGATACCACTGCTAGTATCGACAATCCAAAGGCTTGCGTTATCGCGCTGTACGGGATGACAAATGGCAAGTAGAACCCGGCAAGAGTCGTGCTGTTGGTGGCTCCCTCTAACAAGAGAAGACCACCCGGAACTGCGAGTAGGAAGCCAAATAATCCCAGTAGAATTCCTTCACTGAGAAAAAGCCCTGCTATCTGTCTCCTACTCATTCCTTGGGATCGCAAGAGCCCGATTTCCCGCTTCCTATCGGTCACGTTCATGATCATCGTGGCAGTTATTCCGAGGGTGGCGATGAGGAGGGCGAAGTAGAGAACTAACAAGATTATCGTGAATATCCGGTTTATGGTATCCCGAACTAGAGAAAGAAGTTGCCCGAGAGTCAACGAGTTCTCAGCAAAGTCATATTTCGGATACGAGGCTGCAATGGCGCGAGCGATATCAGGCGCTGCTGGTTTGTACTCGGACTTGAGGTTGATCAGGAAGAGAGGGGCACTGTTGCTGCCGCCGAAGAATTGTCTCTGTGAATTGAAGGAGACAACTACGGAGTCGCTGGCAAAGCTGTTTCCAAACTGGATGTACTGTAAGACAGGCCCGGTGAATATTCCTGCAACATGAAACGGTAAGGTTCCATTGAACGTCGTTATGTCCACGATTTGACCCACTAATACATCGAGTCTCGATGCGAGAGAATCAGGTAGGAGGATTGTTTGTGAATTGTTCGCAAGCTCGGCGTAAACTTGCCGTTGCGGAGGCGAATGTACGAACTGGTAGTTTATGATCTGGGGGAATGTTGCAGGGTCAATTGCTAGGACTCCTACCGATGTGCTGTTGCCGTTGGGTCCGAGAGCTTTTGGGTTGAATGGAAGGAGACTTGGTCCGAGGGGTGTTGCCAGTGAGACTTGTGCTAGGTTGGTGAGATTGTTGGTGAAGCTGACAGGTAGGGACTGGTTTGCGATCAAGATTATGTCAGCCCCTAGTGCCTCTTGAATTCCCTGGTCGAGAGCGGTTTGGACCCCGCCCTGGATTCCGCCTAGCATGATGACGAAGCTGAGAGTAATGGTGATCATTCCAAACGAAATCGCGTTTCTAAGCAACCTCCGTCTTCCGTTTCTGGATGCTATGTACCCCACGGCTCCTGAGAATGGTAGGAGCGGTGCAGTGAGTATTCGGCCCGACCGTCCGAATAATACGGCGCCGAGAATGACTATCCCCATTGGGATTAGTGCGACGTCGAGGTATGACACATGAAACGGTGTTAGTCTGGCAGCCTCTAGCGAGCCGACCGTGAGCATGCCTAGGCTAACAAGAGCGATGATTGAATCGGGGATCCGCTTGCGAGAGTTTCGGGCGGATGGCCGGATCGCTTGGATAATATCGATCCGGCTTGCCGAAGCGGCTGGGTAGAGCGATCCGGCGAAGACAGCGGCAAAGCCTGCTCCAAGCCCCATTAGAGTGATTGTTGGGGTGAGCTGGACTAGAGGGAGAGCTGGGATGTGGAGAATGTTCTCCGCAACTGCGGTGAAGCCCCTCGAAAGAATTAGCCCTGTAAAGACACCTGCGATTGTGCCGATGGTGCCAATCAGCATTCCTTCAACCAAGAAGATCTTGAAGATCTGTGATCTGCTGGTTCCGACAGCTCGCATCACTCCAATCTCATACGTGCGTTCGTTCACTGTCATGAACAAAGTGTTGAAGACGATGAAAGCACAGACGACGAGTGCGACCGCCACCATCACATTTAGCCCTAGCTCAAACCCTGCCGTTTGTCCCGCTATTCTCTGAACAGCTTCGGCCTTTGGAGCACTTACGTTGAAAAGTGGCGAGCCTAGGAGATTCTGAATCTCGTCCCGTACCTGCGGCGCTTTAGTTGGGTCATTGAGAGTTGCGTAGATGTGCGAGACCATTCCCTGAAAACTCAGATATGATTGGAGCTGAGGGAGGTTGACGTAGATCGACGCGCCGATATTACGCAGAGGATGGTTTATTCCCACTACTGACAGGGGAATAGTGACGTTGGTTCTAGTGATGAAATTCGGTGTGATGACGTTAAGGGTGGACCCGATTCTCAGTCCGAACTTTTGGACGAGCCCGTCATCGACTGTCGCCTGGCCTAGGGAGAGAGTCTTTGCCCCGGTAATGTTGAAGCTGGAATAGTCGAAGTCTGTCCCGTTGACTCCCACAAGAGGAAAGAACGTTCTGTTGTCGGTTGTGCCAAACCAGACAAGTCTAACGGCTGTTTGTTGAACTTCAGAGGCACTCTGGACGTTGCTCAGATAGTGGCTCTGGAATACAGGCAACGGGAATCCACCATAACTTACCACGATATCAGTGCGGCCCCAGAGCTTGTTGATGTAACTCGTGAACTCGCCAGTTGCGCTCGCAGTTGCCAGGTTTATCCCCACGAGCAATGCGACTCCGAGGATGACTGCGAGAACTGTGAGCGTGGTTCTCGCTCGTCGCTTCGGGAGGTTGCGGTAGGCAATCTTCGCAGAGAGCAAGATCTAGACTGACCAATTCGTGCTAGTTGGGCTGTGAGAGAGATCGTGCTGGCTCAGGAGGAACTGGTTCGATCGCTCTCAACCTGTAAGACTCCCTAAGACGCTGTTGCGGTCCCTTCGTAATCATACCATCGCGCATTTCAAACAATTTCTCGGCCCGATCCGCGACTACCGGGTCATGGGTGACTACGAGGACTGAAGCGTTCTCCTTTTTCGCTGCCTCGTACATTATCTGAACTACCTCAGTGCCTGTCTTCGTGTCCAAGTCTCCTGTAGGTTCGTCGGCGAGGATGATTTTCGGGTGGTTTGCTAGGGCTCGGGCTATGGCAACCCGTTGTTGCTCTCCCCCGCTCAACTCGTCTGGAAGATGCGTGAGGCGTTCTTTGAGGCCGACTCGTTCCAGCATCAAGCTGGCTCTTTCCTGGGCGGCCTTCGATTTCACTCCGGCGGTTAGTAGAGGCAGTTCCACGTTTTCCTGGGCTGTTAGTACTGGTATGAGGTTGTGGAATTGGAAGACGAAGCCTATCTTGTATCGTCTGAGTTTTGTGAGCTGACCATCCTTCATCCCAGTGATGTCCTCTCCGTCAATTGACACTTTGCCAGATGATGGTTTGTCCAGCGTTCCTATGATGTTGAGAAGTGTCGTCTTTCCCGACCCCGAGGGTCCGGTTATGACTACGAACTCAGCTTGGTATAGGGTGAGGTTGACTCCGCGGAGCGCGTTCACCATGACGTTGCCTAGGCGATATGTTTTCTCTAAGTTCGCAACTTGGACTACGGCAGGGGTCTCCAACTAGGCTCAGTCCGCAGAGGAGTTGACAGAGGCGTCTCGAATATCTTCCTTTCGAGGAAAGCCTTTCCGAAGCGCTTAAGCCCTGAGAGAATCATCCTCGGACCATGGCTGCTAGGATTGTGATTCTCGACATCGAGACGACATCGCTCGAGGCCGACGCGGGAACTCTAGTCAGTGCTGGGCTCATGTCAGACGTCGGACAGGGCGAGTACGTGGAGGCGAAAAAGACGAGCGATGAAAAACCGCTTCTATTGAAGCTCCTAAACCGATTGGAGAGGTACGATGTCATGGTGACTTGGAATGGCAGGAGCTTCGACATCCCATTTCTCACGACCCGTCTGATGAAACACGGTCTTGATCCTAGACCGCTTCTCCGCAAGTCACATATTGATCTCGCTGATGTTGTGAAGAGCCGGTTGAGACTCACATTCACCTATCTCGACCATGTTTGCGATTTCTTTCAGATAGCGCGGAGGAAGGGCCCCATGGGCCTCGACGTCCCACACCTCCATGTCCGAGCGCTAGAAGGGGACAAGAAGGCGGCGGCGTCTATACGGGCTCATTGTCTCGACGATTTGACGGCCACCCGGCAGGTTTTCCTAAAGCTCAAGCCTCTGATTGAGCAGCAGCTAGAGTACGCCGAAGGGCAGTCTTAACCCAAAGAATGCCGAGAGAACTGCGAGTATCGCGAGGTATAAGCCGAATAGTCCGAGGCTGATTAAGAGATTTCTTGGCCAGCGCTTGCTCCAGGCGATACCGAAAGGCACGCCTACCGTGAAACCAATGATATGAGAGATGTATGCGATGCTGGGGTCATAACCAAGGCCCGGAATCAAAGTCGGATCGTACACTAGCGCGACGTTGTAGAGGAAGTAGAGCATGGCTACGAGCCCCTGCGGAGCCATGAAGAGGAACGAAAACTTCAGCGGATTCATCAGCATGACACATGCGGCTAGTGTGAAGATGGCCGCTGAAGCCCCGAGCATGCCTGTGTCCGGCGCGTAGAGTCCGAGAGCGGGAGGGAGCAGGAATGCCGTGAATCCTCCGATGAAAAAAACGGCCAGGTGGTAATCCCTGCCGACCATCTTCTCCAGCGTGTTTCCAAACACGAAAAGGAAGAGCAAGTTTCCGAAGAGATGAGTTGGGCTCGCGTGGAGGAAGAGGGCCGTGAAAAGCGTCCAGACCCTTCCGGCTAATAGGTTGTTCCAGCTGAACACGAAATTTGTATCGATGAAGTTGGGGTCCTGCTGCCAAGCCCAGAGGCTCAGCCCTACGCAGCCCAGTATGAGTAGATAGTTGACCCTCAACAAGAACCTCATAGGTTGGGCTCGGCCTCCGGAGGCCTATTTCAGAGGTTCCTAACTACGGTTCAGATGCCCTTCATTCGTTTCTGTTCGTTGTGTAAAGGCCGTTTGCGCCAAACCCTTTTACCCGCCAATAAGCGCGAGGCCTCGCGTTCATCCTTGGGGTATAGAGCCCAGTCCAGAACCCATGCCTATCTGGAACTGACTAAGCCGAAGATAGTGTTCCTGCTGGACTTCACCGCGCTGATGGCTTTCCTTGTAGCGACACGAGGCATCAACTTGTTCAACCTAGCCGTGGTCCTGGTCGCAGGCACCCTCGCCTCTGGTGGAGCGGGCGCATTGAACTGCTATCTTGACCGTGATATCGACCAGAGTATGGGGCGAACTAGTCAGCGGCCGATTCCGAAAGGGGAGTTATCACCGCTCAACGCGCTAGTGTTCGGAATGGCACTAGTAGTCGGGGGAGTCGGAGTCTCCTTGTTGTTCCTCTCTCCCTGGACGAGTTTGTTCATCTTTCTCGGCGCCGCCATCTACGTTGGCTTCTATACGAAGTGGCTGAAGCGTCGGACGACCCTAAACATCGTTCTCGGAGGATCGGCAGGGAGCTGCGCACCATTAGCAGGCTGGGCAGCAGCCACGGGAAACGTCAGCGTGGTCGCACCCTGGCTTATGGCTCTGCTAGTGTTCGTGTGGACTCCGAGCCATTTCTGGAGCCTCGCGCTTCGAGCTTCCAAGGATTACGCGAAGGCTGGAATTCCAATGCTCCCAGTCGTTGTCGGCGACAAGAAGGCCGCACAGTACATCGCCCTCAACACCTTCCTTCTCGTGCCATCCTCTCTAATCTTCGTCCCGCTTGGAACGTTCGGGATCATCTATCTTGCAATCGCCGGAGTGTTGGGTCTCGGAATGATTGTTCTAGACTTGAAGCTCGCTTTCAACCCGACAAAGGCTCAGGCTTGGACCGCGTTCAAATTCTCCAGCCCATACCTAGCTATTGTATTTCTCGCGATGGTCCTCGACTACCGAATTCTGCACTAGAGAACAGGCTAGAATCCTCGAATCTGTTTCAAGAGGTTCTGGAGAATCATCCTACCATGCGGATGCTCGTCATCCGATCGCTCAGGATGAAACTGGACCCCATAGATCGGCTTCGACCGGTGCACCATCGCCTCTACCATGGAAGTCGTCGATTGCGCGAGATGATGAAACCCGTCGGGAACCCTGGTCAATTCCTGCCTGTGAGATTCAGCAACCACCAGGTCGGAGGGCAAGCCATCGAACAATGGATGCTTCTTGACGACGCTTACTTTTTCGTAGCCGCGGAGCATCTGGCCCAGGTCCCGCATTTGCGCGTGGAATGCTGATCCGATAATCTGGTGCCCATAGCATATTCCTAGAACTGGAAACTCGGCCTTTCTGACAAGGTCTATCTCGGGCTGGAACCGCTCCCTGGTTCGAGGTTTCGAGAGCAGCGCGCTGGATCCTGTAAGAATTACCAGGTCTGGTCCGGATTCTGTAACTATGGCGTGAAGCTCGGGTTTGTCGAAATCTATCGTCTCTATTGACTGTCCAGTGCATCTTTCTATGTTCTGGACTGCTCTCTCGATCTGTTTCGTCTCTTTGTAGTTGTTTACAACTACGATTTTCAAGTTTTAGAGAGCGGCGAGGAGCTTGTCGATTTCCTCCTCTGTATTGTAGTAGTGTGGTGAGGCTCTCAACGCTTTGACTCTGCTCGCGACTGTGATGTTGAGCTTCTTCAATCTCTCATATGTGGCTCCGGGCTCGGGGTCCTCGAAGACCACGATTCCACTTCGTCTGTCAGATTGTAGCGGTGTTAGTATTTTGCGTCCTTTCTTCTTCAAACCCTCGATAAGATGCTCTGTAACCTTCAGGACTCTATGGGACCTTTCAGCCTGATCATGCTTCAACGCGAATTCCAATGCCGCCTTCGCCCCCACGATCGATATTACTCCCCAACTTCCACCCTCAAACATCGTCGCGTCGGGGGCGGGTATTGTCTCTGCGATGTTGAACGGTTTTCCGAAGAGGTCTTGTTGGCTCGTGAGTCTTCTAGCGACTGAGTCTTGGACTCCATGCCATCCGATATAGTTCGGGTCAAGTTCCTTCAGCCTGTCGCGTTTGGTGTAGACGAAGGCTGCACCGTGGGGTCCCTGCATCCACTTGTACATCCCGCAGACAAGAGCGTCGACTCCGTCCTGTCGAGCGTCTATCGGGAAGACGCCCAGGGCGTGGAAGGAGTCGGCGATGACAAATGCGCCATGCTCGTGTGCGATCTTTGTGATCTCTCGGATTTTCTCTCGGCAGCCATTGGTCCAGGAGACGTAGTCTACGGAGACGATTGAGGTATCATCGTCGATTGCTTTTTCCCATTGTTCTAGCGGGATCGTGCCGTTATCGTCTCGGTGGAGTAGGCGGACGTCTTTGGCTCGTCCGTGTTTTTTCTGGAGGTGCCAGAGGTAGATGTTGGTTGGAAAGTTGAGGTCGCTGATGACGATGTTGCCGCTGGGCTTGTAGTTGAGGCTGCTAGCAAGGCCGATGAGCGCGCTGGTGACGTTAGGGACGGAGGCTACCTCATCGAGGCCTACTCCACCTATCATCTTTCCAAATTGCCGACGTGAGTCGATGATGAGTGGTAGCCATTCCTCCCAGTTCTCCCCGTACTCTCGCCAGTCAGCCATGAACTCGTTGATCGCGTTGAGGACTGGTATGGAGGGCGGGCCTGTTCCTGCGTTGTCGAAGTAGGCTCGGCGAGAAGTGACAGGTATCTGTTTTCTAACGAGGTCGATATTCAAAGACATACCCCGAGTCGGAAGAGGCTAATTCGGCCGGGCTGAGTATAAAGGAAGCGTCTAGGTTGCATGGAAGTTCTGGACGCCTGTCTCCGCGATGCAATTCTTGCACCAGAACTGGTTCCTCTCAGGGCTGTACTGGGCATGGCTGTCGGTTACTATGTTTCCGCAGTGGCCACAGCGGACGATGAAGACCTTACGCATTTTGTGATGAGGGAGGTCTTTCTTGTGCCGTTCTATGTCTAGGTCGCCAGGTTCTAGTACCATGTTGCAATTCTCGCAGTAGTAGATTGTCTCGAGGATTGCCCGGTCCCTTTCGTCCACCCAATTCTCAGCCATGGCAGTGCCGGTGTCCTTGACGGAAAAATCGCTTGGTCGCGCCTGTTTTCGCCATTCTAATCTAGATACCCTTTCCCCTGTTCATATAGTATCCACGACCGGAAAAACCGGCTTCTAGGGCAATATCGTACAAATCGCTACTGTTTTCGCGATTCTTACCCATTGAGCTAAGAACTTCTTCCATCTCGAAGCAAGGTTCACAATCCCCTGTCGACGGCATACAGGAGAGAGGCAGAGGGAGTTGGGTCTTCCAGAGAAGATTAAGCAGATAGAGGAGGAGATGAAGAAGACTCAGATCAACAAGAAGACCGAGCACCATATCGGCCTGCTCAAAGCCAAGCTCGCACGGCTGCACGAGGAGCTGGAAAGCTCCACCTCCAAGGGTGGAGGCCCGGCTTTCGAGATCCGCAAAGGCGGCGATGCGACAGTCGTCCTCATCGGCCTGCCCAGTGTTGGGAAGTCGACTATTCTGAACCGGTTGACGAACGCCAAGTCGAAAGTGGCGGCTTACGCATTCACAACCCTCACCGTTGTCCCGGGAATTCTCCGTCTCAACGGAGCGGACATCCAGATCCTTGACCTTCCAGGAATAATCAGCGGGGCATCGTCCGGCCGTGGAAGGGGAAGGAGAGTTCTCTCCGTTGCAAGGAACGCAGATCTCGTCCTATTGGTCTTGGACGTGTTTCAACCAGGACAGATACAAGTGTTGAAGCATGAGCTTCATGCAATGGGTATTCGGATCGACCAGAACCCCCCTGATGTGGTTGTCACGAGAGGCAATAAGGGAGGACTAGCTCTCACCACAAGCGTCAAGCTCACCAAGCTCTCTCCGGCAACTGTCAAAGGAATAGTCGAGGCGTACGGGATCAGTAATGGCGGCATCTTGGTAAGGGAAGACGTCACAGACGAGCAATTGATTGATGTTTTGACCGGAGACCGAAGGTACGTTCCCTCACTGGTCGTCCTGAACAAGGTGGACCTGGTGAACGAGCAATATCTTGCCGCGGCGAAGAAGCAGATCGGGAGAGATTTCGTTCCCATATCCGCCGAGAAGGGATTGAACATGGACCTTCTCGCTGAGAGAATCTGGGAGACGCTCGATTTCATCCGTATCTATCTGAAGCGTCCTGATGGTGATGCGGATTTCGAGAAGCCTCTGATTCTTCCAGCCGGCTCGACGCTAAGGGATGTCTGCAAGAAGATTTCTCCCCGATTCGTAGAGGGGGCAAAGTATGCGTTCGTCTCAGGATCCAGCGTGAAATTTACGGGTCAGCGAGTGAGTCTCGATCACAAGCCCGTGGACAAGGATGTCGTTACGATTATGCGATAGGGTACGCTGGAAACTCAGCGGCCTAGATTGAATTCTTCATGAATTGCTCTTACGGCCTCTGGGCCGTCTGTGTGAGATACTACGAAGGATACGTTGTACTCTGAGGACCCTTGTGCCACCATTCGAACATTCACCTTTCGTCTTGCGACTGCAGTGAATATTCTGGCGGCCACTCCTGGGATTCCTTTCATTCCTGACCCAACGACTGCGATAACGCAGGCGTTCTTCTCTTCGGCTATCCTATCGACGTATCCCTGGCCCATCAATGCCAGCTGTAACGCTCTCACCGCGCGGTCGACTTCCCGATTCGCCACGACGCAGGATATTGTTGCCTCAGAGGATCCTTGGGATATCATCATCACGTTGACATTGTTTGACCCGAGTGTCTGGAAGATTTTAGCGGCAACTCCGGGTGCACCCATCATTCCAGTCCCGCTGACAGTAACGATGCCCACGTCCCTGATGAGCGAAACTGCCTTCACAACTTTCCCATCATTGGGCGACTCGCTGGCTGAGACTAGGGTCCCGTTCCCGCTGGGCCTTGATGAGTTCTTGATTCGCACCGGAATCTTCTTCTGTGCTGCAGGTTGCAGAGCTCTTGGATGCATCATCTTTGCTCCAAAAAATGATAATTCTAGCGCCTCGCCAAACGAGACGTTTGCAAGTACAACTGCGTCTTTGACGATTCTCGGGTCTGCAGTCATCAATCCGTCCACATCAGTCCAGATCCAGATCTCTTCGGCCCCTAAAGCTGCCCCCAGCAGTGCCGCAGTGTAGTCGGACCCTCCCCGTCCTAGCGTCGTGACGCTGCCGTCAACTGTTGATGCTATGAACCCTGTTACGATCGGAACAATCCGGCGATTCCACAACGGTTCCAATCGTTGTCGAATCTGGTGATAGCTAGTTTCTAGGAGGGGCTTCGCTTCTCCAAAATTATCATCGGTCGTAATGCCGGCTTCTGCACCGGTGAATGATCTTGCTCTCAACCCAATTGCGCTCGCTGTCGCCGCGAGAATGGGGGTTGACAGTCTCTCGCCGAAGGAGAGGAGATAGTCTCGACTTCTAGGCGTAAGTTCCCTCAGGTGTGCGATTCCTTCGACTGTTCGTTCGAGCTCGGAGTTCAGCTGTCCAATCCGCCCTAAGAGCTCTCCGGTCCCGGTTCTTCCCGCGACTAGGGGGACGATTTTGCGATGCGAGGCTTGAACCTTTGAGAGGATTTTTCTCGCCATTCTCAGTTCTCCCTTCTTGGCGAGTTCGCCGATCTCGGCGAGCTGGTTAGTTGTTTCTCCCATTGCAGAAGCTACGGCGACGATCTTGTTTGAGGGTGAGAGTTTCTGGAGAATCCTTGCCGCGCTTTTCATCTTGGAGGCTCGGGAGAGCGAGGTTCCTCCGAATTTCATGACAAACTTCAATTCTGTTTGTTCCTCTAGAGTGCGTACTCTTTGCGTATGCTGACGAGGTCTCGTACGATGGCGCTGGCGGTTCTTTCGCCTCCTGCTCCAGGTCCGATGAGGGTTATGTCTCCAGCATGCTCTGTGGAAAATGTTAGCGCGTTCAGCGCGTCAGGGACACAGGCAGGATCATCCGCGGAGATGTCCTCGGGTTGTACAGAGGCAGACGATTCCTCGATTCTACCGATGAGTTTGACTCTGGCGGCGTTGGCCTGAGCTTTTCGAAGCCTTTGAGGTGTGATCTTCGAGATCCCCGTTATGTCTATGTCGCGTAGACTGAATCCTTTGTTCAGAATCCAGTTGGCTATGATTACTATTTTCGCGGCAGTATCAAACCCTTCGACATCATTGGTCGGGTCCTTTTCTGCATAGCCTTTCTTCTGTGCCTCAGCTAGGGCTTTCCGGAATGTTAGGGAAGAGTTTTCCATTCTTGTTAGGATGTAGTTTGTTGTTCCGTTGAGAATTCCTTTGATATTGGCGATTTTCTCTCCCGGCATGCATTTTGCGGCGAAGTCAAGGAACGGTGTTCCTCCGCCTACTGTTCCGCTGAAGCGGAGCTGTTGGTTTCGATGACGGGCGAGTTCGAGCAGAGCTGGCATCGCTAACGCTAAGGGCCCTTTGTTGGCTGTAACAACGTGTTTTCGGGTTGAGAGTGCTGTTTTGATGTTGGACAATCCTGGTTCGCCGTCTTTGAAGTTGGTGGGAGTTGTCTCTACGACAACTTCGGCATCGCTATCGGAGATGATGCGGCGACTGTCATCGTTGCGTCGTCCGCTTCCGGGATACTTTGCTACAGTCCCGTACTTCTCCTTAGTCTTCAATGCAAGAGGTATGTCGAGGCCTGCCTCGTCGAAACATGATCCTTTGCTGTCGACTATCGTAGTGAGTTGGGGTCGGAAACCGTAGGCTTGTACTATTCGTTGTTCGTCTTGATGGAGGATCTTTGTGAGTGCTTGGCCGACTGTTCCGAAGCCAGCGAGTATGATTCTCAAAGGATTCGCTCAAGAGCTTCCAAGCGAGACTCGTTGGTAATTTCGAGATTGTAACCTGTCTGCGATTTTGGGATTCGCTCCAGGACTGATGGATCTTTCAGACCATGTCCCGTTGTCACGCAGACGATGGTTTCGGAGGGGTCCATTCTGCCCTCGTCAGAAAGTCTCTTCAGGCCCGCAATTGAAGCCGCGCTAGCAGGCTCTACGAATATTCCCTCGAGAGTCGCTAGCTCCCTTTGGGCTTCAAGGATTTGGCTGTCTGTTACCGTTTCCGCGGTCCCTTTCGATTCCTTTATGGCGCGTAGGACTTTGCGCCAGTTTACAGGAGACCCGATTCGGATGGCTGTCGCGATTGTTTGGGGATTGTGAATTGGGTGAATCTTGCTCTGTCTACTTTTGACGGCCCTTGCGATGGGGGCGGCTTTCTCGGCCTGAACCCCGATCATTCTAGGTCGATCTTTCACGATCTTTAGCTGCTGGAACTCGGAGAAGCCTTTCCAGGCAGCGCTAATGTTGCCACCATTTCCGACGGGCAGCATTACAACTTCGGGGACCCTACTGCCTAGCTGGTCAAGAATCTCAAACGCTAGTGTCTTCTGTCCCTCAAGTCTGAATGGGTTGATAGAATTCATCAGATAGAATTCTCTTCTCCGGTCAGCCAGCTCCATCGCTACTTCGAGGGCCTGGTCGAAGTCTCCTTTGACCTGAATGAGCTTCGCTCCGTGCATGATCACCTGGAGCATCTTTCCTTCTGCAACCTTTCCTTTCGGCATGAGAACAATACATTCCATCCCTGCTCTGGCCGAGTATGCGGCTAGGGAGGCTGCCGTGTTTCCTGTTGAGGCGCAGAGGACCTTCTTCTTACCCAGGTCTCTCGCTTTTGATATCGCGACGGTCATTCCGCGGTCTTTGAATGAGCCAGTCGGATTTTCCCCCTCGTTCTTGACATAGAGTTTCTTGAGTCCGAATTTGCGTCCGAGCCGTTTGCAATGGTGGAGGCCTGTTCCTCCCTCAGCAAGACTAACGATGGACTCTTCTTTCTCGACAGGTAGAAGCTCTCTGTACTTCCACACAGACAGCTGGCGGTTCTTCCAGGCCGGTTCTCTCTTTCCGGCGAGGTCGAATATTACTTCTAGTAGTCCGCCACAGGTCTTGCACCTGAACCCAGCTTCTTGAGTGGGGAAGCCTCTCTGGCATTCGAAGCATTGAAGCTTGTAACGCCACAATCGATCTATTCCCTCCGGATTACGCGTGCTGCTCCAGCAGGGCCTGTTACGAAGAATGTCGATTCAACATTGTTCTTCGAGAACTCTCTGACCATTACCCTTCCGATTTTCTTGGGGTCGTGCTTGGTCTTGTCAACGAGTGCAACTATGCTCGGGCCCGCGCCGCTTATCGCGACTCCACTAGCATGTGCGGCCAAAGCAATCATCCTCACTGATCTATAGCCGGGAACAAGGCTCTCTCTATGAGGTTCCGCGATAGCGTCTTCCATTCCGCTTCCGATCAGGTCGAGGTCTCCTCTGGCGAAACCGAGCGCGATAGCTGATGCTCGTCCAACATTGAGCACCGCATTCCCTGTCTCTATCTTCTTGGGCACGAGGCTTCTAGCGAGACTTGTTTTGTTTTTGCGAGGTCGAGTTCTTGGTGAGACGACAACAACGGAGAGTTTGGCCGGTGGTTTCACGGAGACGGTTCTGAGAGGTTTTCCGTAAGCGATTACGAATCCTCCGAGAAGGGATGCCCCAACATTGTCAGTGTGAGCTGTTCCTGAGACGGCGGCTTCTCCTATGCTGGCAGTCTGTACCAGTTCGTCGCTGGAGAGATCCAGCTGCAGTAGATTATTCATTGCTTGAGTGCAGGCTGCCGCTGTCGCACCGCTACTTCCGAGACCCAGACCGGGCGGAACGTTCTTTTCTAGAGTTATCTCGATGCCCATGTTCAATCCACTCTTGTCGAGCAGTGCTCGGGCTGGTGGACCGGCTGAATTCTTGTTCGGGTCCCTTGGCAGTTCTCTGCCAAATGGTCCGCGGGCTTTGATCGTGATGGTTCTAGTATTGGTTGTCCTGACTTGCACCCGGTCCACGAACTTGTTGAGTGCCAGTGCGAATACGTCGAAGCCTGCTCCGAGATTGGCTGTGGAACAGTACGCCTCGACCCTTACTGCCTTGGCGGGGACCATGTAGCCGATTTCCCGTGCGAGACTCAGCTCTCCTTCGATAATAACTGGTCTTGTACCCACGTTTCTATTTTGAAGGTCTGTGAAGAGCGGCCAAATCGCCTAGAATGAACCCTGTTTCGCAATCTCGGAGGTCAGTTCAAGGTCACCCCTAGATTCGTTCGGGCCGATCGCGTTTTTCGCCGAGCCGCCTAAGCCATGATTGCGCCCTGATCCGCCGGTCTCGCCCATTATGCGCGCTAGACAGTGATCGTTTGGAAAAATAGGGGGACTTAGCGACTCGCCCTTGCGTCGCATGAGTGGGGAGACCGAAACGGTCTCTATCGCGTCTATTCGTAGTCATGAGTAATAGACCATTTTCGTGACGCATAACTGTGTACTTCTCCGGAACGCGTTTCGTAGCGAAGCCTGCTTCTCCCAGCCGAGTTTGATTCTTCCGGGCACGTTCAATGATAATGAAGATGCCATCAACATGTTTCTAAACGGCTCAGATCATCTTGAAGTCCGTCTGCGGAATATCCGCCCGCAAGACCATTCCTGAGCTTCCGTCCAAGAGTGCGTTGTAGCTTCGTCCCTTGTACTCGTAGGTGATGAACCAGATTGGCGCGTGGATGTATGTCGGTTTATTCACCTTGAAGTTTGTATTGAAAGACGTGATCTGGTCGATCTCCTGCTTTGCTAGAAACCTCTGGTTCACATCCACTTCCTCTCTTGCATGCTGAACTGCCTCCTCACTAGTCATCTCGCTGTTGAGGAACTTCTCTCCGGCATCAATTCTCTTGAAGTCGAACGGAATTTTCCCAGTGTCCGGGACTGTATAGTCTCGGGTTGGAAACTGCGCGCCCTTGCGGCCCAGCACCAGCCAGTCATAATCCCGGTTTATGACACCTTTTCGAGGCGAAGGAGGCGAGATTCTCTCAAGCACTCCTTCGTATGTGCTTGCCGCCTCTATTGGGACCAGCCAGAATGGAAGATACCGCACCTCCAAGGACAGGATCTTGCTCTTTTTTGCGAGGTCTCCGGGTTTCATGAATCCTTCTCTCATCCAGTCCCGCAACGCGTTCTCAACGCTAGCAGCATTGTTGTTGTTGAGGATGAGACTGTGTTCAAGCTGAAACGGCTCGTCTGCCCCGACAACCGCTGTGTAACCGCAATACCGACATGTGGAGACGATCTCTCCAGGGTTCATGTTGAGAGGTGCGCCACAGTTTTTGCATTTTATCTCCGAGACAATGCCTGACAATGTTTCTTCCTCGATTGTTCTAGGATAGAATTAATGAAGGCCGAATTAAGCTCTCTAACTCTGAGGAAAGAGAATTGGCAGGACTCGGCGCTCTCAAGCGGACAATGGGCTTTACGATCATTCTAGTCTTTGCCATCTTCCTCGGTCTCCTCACCGTTATCTCCGCTTTCTTCCTCGACCCTATCACCGGACTAGCATTTGGCCTTGTCGGGGCATTCTTCATCATACTACTCCAATACCTGATAGGTCCAGTGATTGTCAGACTCACAAGTCGTCTCCACTATCTTGCTCCTGGCGAAAACCGCTGGCTTGAGTCCAAGGTCGGCGAGCTCGCCTCGAAGGCAGGTATTCCAATGCCCCGGCTCGCAGTCTCGCCTGACCCAACACCCAACGCGTTCGTGTTCGGCCGGACCAGCAAAGGCGCTACCCTAGCCGTCCATCAGGGTCTTCTCCAGCGTCTAGACGAGAATGAGATCGAAGGAGTCATAGGACATGAGTTAGGCCATGTGAAACATCGCGACTTTATCGTTGTAACCATGATAAGCGCAATTCCTCTAGTCGCGTACATTATCGCCCGATCGGTTCTCTGGGGCGGCATTGCCAGCGGCTACAGCGGCGGCCGCGGCAACAAGAACAACAGCGCAGGACTCCTGATTATCGTGGCCGTTGTCGCCTACGTGGTCTACATCCTTACAACCCTGCTCGCGTTGCGATTGACCCGTCTCAGAGAGAGCTACGCAGACGCATACTCCGCCTATCTGACCCAGCAGCCGAGAGAACTGGAGAGCGCCCTCACAAAGATCGCCTACGGCCTCTCCCTCGCTCCCGGCGAGCCTCACGGCGCGCGAGCCTTCTTCATCGAAGACCCCGCCCAGGCAAAACAGGACGTCGCCGGCATCATGGATCAGAAGTCGAAATATGATCTCGACAGAGACGGTGTCCTCAGCGAACGAGAGCTAGAGGCGGCCATGGAAGCAGAGTCAAAGTCAAACTGGCGCAAAGCCGCTCAGCTCTTCATGACACATCCGCCCACCTACAAGAGAATCCTTATGCTCAGAGAAATCGAGCAGGACATGAACTCAGGAAACTTCCAGCAGTCCAACGTCTACAATCACGTCTAAGAGACACTATCTGGCCTGAGCCGCCGATTACAATAGAACTATAAACGGGAATCACATCTCGATTAGCACGATCTAGAATGCCTCGAGTTCCATGGGCCCCGCTGAACGGCGGAATATTCCTCATTGTTTTCGGTACAATAATGCTTCTCTCCCTGGTCGGGGTTGGGAACCTTAATCCATTCACGGGCATACCGCTGGTCTTCTTGGTGTTCGGGATCTGGCTTATCGTCGCAGCCCTGGTGTTGCCCGGTCCTGACGATCGATACGCTCCCCCAAGATCAATGATCCTCGCATGGGGCGGAATGGTAGCTTTCCTCGGAGCCATATGGTACGTCGGCACAATCGCCCTCACTCTTGTACCCGTCGTCCTTCTGGTCGTACTGGTGGTGGTTGGTATTGGCGCGGTCGGCTACGCTCTGACTCGAGCCGAGGCTAAGAAAGCGCACCCTACAGTCGCATAGGCCGTGTACGATTCCAAGGCTCGCTACGTCCGCAGCCTCTTCTCCAAAGTCCCACTAGAATACGACCTGTTGCTTGGACTCCTCAGTTTCGGCCAAGATAGAAAATGGCGAGCCTTCGTGGTTGAACAAGTTGACCCTCTGTCTGATAGTACGGTGTTAGACGTTGCAACAGGGACAGGACTCCTCGCGGCGGATCTTGCGAACGCGATCGCGAATAAAGGCCTAGTTGTGGGTGTCGACTTGACTCTCTCGATGCTTCAGACGGCAAAGGAGAGACTGAGACAGAGAGGCTTGGCCGGAAGAACGGATTGGGTATTGGCCAGAGCTGAGAGTTTGCCCTTTCGAGAAAACTGTTTTCGTTCTGCATCAATCAGCCTTGCGCTTAGAAACGTGTCAGATGCTCGACTAACTCTTAGAGAGATGGCCAGAGCAACATCTCCTGGCGGTGTGGTGATCTCTCTCGACTTCGCGCGGCCGCCTAATCGGGTATTCAGACTATTCTACTATGACTACCTTCTAGGACTGTTTCCCATCTTCGGAAGAATTGTCTCGCAAGCTTGGGGGAGAACACTATCGTACCTTGGCCGTTCGATCCTGAAATCTCGAACCGGGACCCAGATTGCAGCCCTAATGGTTCAGGAAGAGCTCTCAGATACGAGATCCATTCCTCTGACACAGGGAATCGTCTACGCGGTTTATGGAAAGAAGCGTTCGTAGGCGAGAGCCAAGGTCGGCTTCTTCCTCTTGGAAGAACTGCTCGTCAGGGCGAGTAAGACTTTGAATTCTGCGATAGCGCAACAACCTCGGATTCTCTACTTGGTTCTGACGGCGCGGGTTCAGCTTTGCTCCTGAAGCTCAACCAGGCTAGGAGTGCAAGCGCAATGAATGATGTCGAAGTTGTGTAGAATATGTTTGTTGGGTTCAGAGTGTAGAGAATACCGCCCAGGTAGGATCCAATTACAAACCCCAGACTCTCCAGCGTCAAAAAGAACCCAAATTGTCCGGCTCTCGACGCTCCCTTCCGCACCGTTGAAAGAATAGAGTAGCCAACCAGGCTCGGTGCCCTGGCGCTTCCGATGAGGAAGACCAATGGAAAAGAGAACAACGGATTTCGGGTCAGAAGGACCCCGATGAGGCCTGTTGAAGAGAGGACAAGGCCTAGGGCCATGGTCCCGCCCCGGCTCTTGGCATCTGCTCTCCTACCGAGGAGAATTGCGAAAATGGCCGCGCCCAGAGACTGCAGAGCACCGAGAAGTAGTATGGTCGAGGGGCCCAGACTAAGAGCATCCTGGAAGTAGAGAGGTATGAAGGGCGCGGCAACGCTCCAAGCGAGCGCCGCTCCGGTGAGATAGAGGAGAAGTGTCCCTTCTCGACGCGACTTCGGGAATTCTAGTCTAGGAGCCTTGGCGTCATTTTCCAGCGCGGGTTGTGGTTTCATGAAGAATAGAACCATAGTCGAGATCGAGAAGAACACGAATGTCAGTATGAAGATGTCACGTACTGAAATCCAATTAAGTAGAGCGCTTCCTACTAGCGGTGAGAAGACCACTCCAAGTGGGGCCGATGCCCAAGTTATGCCGAAGTTTGACGCGGATTTGGTTCTCTCGGCAGTTCCTGCGATGTACGCGTTGAAAGCTGGAATGTTGAACCCTGACACTTGGAGAAGAATTATTCCGGGAATTACGTCGGTCCAAGTTCTCGCGAAATAGTACATGAGTGGAGGGGGAATACTCATTGCCCAGCCAATGATCAACAGCGCTTTCAGTTCGTACTTGTTCGCCAGTATTCCTCCGGGAATCATGCTAAGGGCGAGCGCGAGGAACCCAATGGAGAATACGATGCCAACATCGCTGGGGGAAGCTTGGAGGTCTCGCAGATACAATGGCCAGATGTAGTTGTAGAGTCCTAAGCCGAAGGTCCAGAGGAAAAGTGACAGAAATAGGAGCCGTAGGTCTCTGGGAAGGCTTTGGACTGAGGCTAGGAGATTCAGTCGGCTAGACGAAAGCAAGACTCATGGCCTTTGCTCAGGGGTTCGGTGAAAAAGTGCACAGGTCCACTGTCAGGAGATTACACCTGTTGCAATTAGTACTCCTGAGATGAAGAAATAAGAGCCGAAGGAGAGGAGGACGACGCCGGCGATCAGATCTAGCGCCCATCTTGGAACCCGCATCAGATAGTCGTAGGAGAAAGCGCACACGACGAGAAGGAGAGTAAGGCTCGCTAGTGCGCCTATGAGGGTCCATTCTATATTGAAGGCCCCCGCGGCCGCGAGAATGAGACTTGCTTCAAACCCCTCCGTCATCGTGATGCTGAAAACCGGTAGACTGTTTCTAACCGAGAATGGTATTTGCCCTTCCGCTGTTGTGACGCCACCGCTGTGGCTACGATCCTTTTCGACGACTTCCTCGCTCCATTTTTCCATCTTCGCTCTGAACGATTTGCCGCGAAAATAGTACTTGACGAATCCTCGCAGAAACCGGTAGGAAAAGTAGAGTATGACAATTCCCGGTATCAGGTTGATCAAGGCATCTGAGATCGTCTTTAGTGCAAGGAAGGCTTGTTCGACAATAAGGAACGTGAAGATGGATCCGAGGCCTCCAAGAGCAACGCCGAGGAAAACGTTCCTTCTACCGATCTGCTTTATGGTGGCAAGAGAGAGAATCGCGACCTCGCTGCCTTCTATCAGGATAGCTTTGAAGGCTAGGAGGAACGATGCGAGTATGACAACATCTAGCCCAGCCACCTAGATTTCCCATCCGATCCTTGTGAGCTGCCCCTAAGCCTTCTTGAACTATCGCGCGTTCATATCTCTGACGGTGATTTTCCTGGATTAGTGGCCCGAGGCAACTTCACCAAGAACCGGGAAGTCCAGCTACTCTTGGGGGCCCGCGGATGTTCTCTTTTCCTCAGTTTTCTTGAAGTTCAGAGAGAGAGAGTTGACGCAATATCTCAGCCCTGTTGGTTCTGGGCCGTCCTCGAAAACGTGGCCTAGATGACCGCCACAGTTTTTGCAGAGGATTTCGACTCTGTTCATGAAGAGGCTGTGGTCCGACTTTTCCTCCACGTTCTCTCTTTCGGCTGGTGACCAGAAGCTTGGCCATCCAGTTCCAGATTCGAACTTGGTATCAGATGGGAACAGTGGGGCTCCGCATCCTGCGCAGACGTATATTCCTTTTTCCTTGTTGTGGAGGTATTTTCCGGTAAAGGGTCGTTCAGTCGCCTTTTTTCTCAAGACCTGGTAGGTCTCAGCGTCCAATTGTTTCTTCCATTCTTCTTCTGATTTTTTCATACTCTCTGTAGGTCGATCGCCCGTAAATATCCTAATCGTCGCACCGTATTCTGCCCGAGAACTCTAGTGTACACTGGGAGATTGCGACGCTATGCTAGCGAGTGCGAGTGTACGGTTGTCCGACAAACGGGTTCGCGACTTTCTCATCGCTGATACTCGTTTCTGGCCCGTGGCCCGGATAGACAATAGTATCATCGTCCAAGGTGAAAAGCCGTTTCCTGATCGAACGGATCAGTGTGTCAGGGTCTCCGCCCGGTAGATCTGTTCTCCCTATCGATTGGTGGAATAGAGCGTCTCCAGAAAACACGTATCCATCTCCTGACAGGCTAATGCTCCCTGGAGAGTGTCCTGGAGTATGAATCACCTTTACTAAATCGTCCCCCACTGCTATTTCCTGTCCGTCAGCGAGAAACTGGTCGGGTTTGGGTGGCGGAGGAACACTAAAGCCCATGAACTGTCGGACCCGCGTCTGCATCGACTCAAGAATCTCGATGTCTTCCTTGTGGATCGCGAAGGGGATCTGCAGCTCTCTCTTTATTCTATCGACCCCTAGAACATGGTCGAAATGCGCGTGAGTTGCCACGACAAGTTTTGGAGCAGCCCTGTTGTCTTTTACATAGCGTAGTATTCGTTCCGGTTCATCTCCCGCGTCGATTATGATCGATTCTTCTTTTGACTCTAGGATGTAGCAGTTAGTTTGTAGGCGTCCTAGAACTAGCGTGTGTATTCTTGCCATTACGGTACCCGCCGAGTTTCTTTATTCTGGAAGAATATGAACTTGGAGTTGCAGTGCTCTCTAGTATGGGCTTACGAGACCGGTCCGGTCTCGTGGGGATGAGTATCTCTTCCAAAGTCTTGGGATATCTTGGGGCGTAGTAGACAATCCTGAGGTACCCATCGAGTGACTAGGCTATCGAGACCTCCAAAAAGCCTAAATCTGTAACTACGCCGCTCACAGGTTTGGAAAACTATCATGAAAAAAATTGCATCAATTTTGCTCATAGCTTTGCTAACACTATTCTCTGTACCAACACTCGCAACCGGAGTCTCAGCGGCGTACAGCTCGCTTGGTCACATGCGAGTCAATCCAGCCCTAACCATACTCGACAAGTCGTTCAATCCATCGACCGGAGGATTACCCTTCTGCGCCAGCGGACGCCTAGGATCAATTCTCTGCTACACTCCTGACTTCTACAAATCTGCATACAATGTTCCAAGCAGTCTCGACGGGACTGGTCAGACCATAGTCATCGTCGACGCTTTTGGAAGCCCCACACTTCAAGCTGATCTCAACAAGTATGATACGACCTTCGGCCTACCAGCAACGACCGTTACAGTCCTGTGTGGGCCAACATGGTCAGGCGCATCAACAGATCAATGCCCAGCATTCGACCTTAGCCTCCCGATCGACCAGGCATGCGGTGCCTTTGGATGGTGGGAGGAGACAACGCTAGACGTGCAAATGTCCCATGGATTAGCGCCAGGAGCAAACATCGTTCTCGTCGTTTCCAACGACTGTCAGGACACCAGCTTCAACGCCGCAGAGGGTGCCGCGGTGAATAACCAGGCCCTTCACGGCGCAATCATGTCTCAGAGCTTCGGCGAACCTGACGATCTGGTCGGCTGCCTCAACTTCCCGTGCACCATCATCGATCACTCCATCAAACAGCAGGCTGACAAGATTTACAACACTGCAAGGCGAAACGGCTGGACAGTTCTTGCATCCTCTGGTGACGACGGTGCGAACGAAGCGCTGTCAGCTGTAGGAACTACTGAACTCACTGCATCCTGGCCCGCCACCAATCCGCTGAACCTAGCGGCAGGTGGAACACAAGGTAACCCGTACGGAGGCCAGTATGGCCCACCTCCAGGCAGGGGCGGCACGAACTCTTGCCCCGCCAATACAGACTGCAACACTGGGCTCGTCATCATAAACGGTGGAGCCACCGGCTGCGCTACCGCTCCAAGACCGGGCGTACCAACAAGCTGCTTCCCCGTCGGATACGGTGGAGAAGCAACATGGAACGAGTTCAACGTCTTCGGGATACGGACAGCCTCTGGTGGAGGAGTCAGCTTCCAATATGGCAGACCAACCTACCAGACCAACATGCCCCCCAAGTGGAATACAATCTTCGGCAACTCGGTTCAGGGCAATGGCAGACTAACACCAGACGTTTCCTTCGACTCCTCGATTGATGGTGGATTCCTATCGTGGATAGGTTTCATCGGTGCTTGGGGAGTCTTCGGAGGAACCAGTGCTGCTTCGCCGGCTCTTGCAGCAATCGTCGCACTCCTCAACCAGTCCCACGGGAGCCCAGTTGGCTTCCTCAACTCGGCGATCTACCAGCTCGCAGCTAGCAGCAGCTACAGTGGCGCATTCCACGACATCACTGCGGGCGAGAACAGCGATACTCTCGGCCAGTTCGGAGTAGACGGATTCGCAGCTGGAGCAGGCTACGACCTTGCGACCGGTTGGGGAACACCCAACGCAGCCAATTTCATTGCTGACCTATCGGCCATCTGTACTCCTGCTTGCCCCGGCCCATAAGCCGCGACCTCGAGCGAAACAGCAAAGACGAAAGACCGTGCGAGAAGCACGGTTATCCCCTTTTTCAACGTGTCTTAGAATCGAACCCAAATGCCGATTGAATGAAAAATGACATTCACATATCCTCTTCTCCCGACACAAGTCGAGCAGCAAAAAATGCTGGAGAAACGGAAATTGCCGATGCGGTCTTCGCACGCCATTCGCCCGCTCATTTTCCTTAGTCTGTCGCTCGCGATGCTCTTGCTCTTTCCAGGAACCGTTAACCTTGCAAGGGCTGAGAGCTTTGCCGGAACAGTAACTGTCGGGGTCAACCCGGACGGGATCGGTGTCGACACTTCCCTAAACAGGATCTATGTGAGCAACTATGGGAACAACGGAACGTTTCCCAGCACTGTTTCTGTTCTCAACGGTGCCAACAACAGCCTTATCGCCACCATCCTCGTTGGTGTTAGTCCAGCCGGGGTGGCCGTTAACAGCGCCACTCACAGAGTCTACATTGCAAACTACAATTCAAGCAATGTCTCGGTAATCAACAGCGTTACAAACGCCGTCATCGCCAACGTAGCCGTCGGAACACATCCTAGCAGAATCGCTTTGAACCCCGCGACCGACGAGATCTACGTAACAAACTCCGGGGACAATACTGTCTCGAGGATAAACGGTACGACCAATACTCTCCTTGACAATATAAACGTGGGAAGAAGACCGACCGGCATTGCTCTACTCTCTTCGACCAATACAATCTACGTCACAAATTCTCTTGATGGCACAGCATCAGTAATAGATGGGAAGACTCATAGCGTAATCAAAACTCTCCAGGTAGGGAACGACCCGGGAAACATAGCCTCAGACAGTATTACCAACCTCGTCTATCTTGTAAACAGCAATTCCTCCAATGGAATTGTAACACTGATCAACGGGACAAGCAACGATCTTGCGAGCACGATAGGAGTGGGCATCTTTCCAAGCGGTATCGACGTTAACCAGGTGACCAACAAGATCTATGTCTCCAACTCAGGGGAGGGGACCGTCTCGATCATTGACGGATTCACGCTGACAGTCATTGACACAGTAAACCTGGCATTTGGAACTACTCCCGGGGTTGTCGGGGTCAACACTGTAACCAACGAGATCTATGTGGCAAACGGGGGCCGAAAGACGCTCTCAGTCTTGTCGGGACGCTCTACAGGGACGGGTCTGACCTGCAACCCGTCGACCTTGTCTCTGAACGCGAGTACGACATGCACGGCGGCAGTCTCGGACCTTTCAGGATCCGGAGCCTCAACACCCACCGCGCTCGTCTTCTTTTCCTCTAGCGGTCAAGGCAACTTCAGCAGCGCAAATTGCATTCTCGTAGGTTCTGGGACCACGGCATCATGTTCCACATCCTTCAAGCCAACAGCCTTCGGTTCGGGCCATCAAACCATCTACGCTACGTACAGCGGTGACACCGCTCACATGAGCAGCTCGGCAAACACAGTCGTCACGCTGAACGACGCGTCAGTCGGCGGGACTCTAATTCCGATTTACAGTCATTATAGCATTGTGCTCTTGTCCACCATGTTCATTATCGGAACCCTTGTCCTCGTACTCTATTCTAGAAAGTCGGGAATGAAGAGGTCCTAGCTGTTCCAGAAGGGTCTTGTAGCTATGAATTGTAGCTTGGCCTCTAGCAAGTCCTTGTAGAATTCGTCATCGGTCTCATGCATTTTCGAGAGAACTCTTCCAGCTGTTTGAGGGCCTATACCGTAGACGGACTGCGCGATCACCGCTCGCTTTCCATAAGCGATGACAAGATCAGCAGAACGCCTCGCCTTCGTCAAGACTCTCTGTTCGTTCTCGTCAAGATCTTCCTTGTTCCGCTTCTTGTTGAGGGTGCCAGTTGCATAATTGCTGGACCAGAATAGGGGAGCGAGGAGCTTTGATCCACAAGTGGAGCATTGTGGGTGTTCAGGAAGATTAGCAATAATGGCTTCAGGGTTTAGGACTCCGCAATCGAAACAGAGCATGTCTATGACATGTCCTTCGATGGAGATTTTGAGCCTTGCAAGATTGTCGGCCGCAACGTTCTCGGGTGCTATGAGCTCTGGGATGTCTACGTGTCGGTAGAGAATATGATAGGCTAAGGGTGTAGGTTTGTCGTTTGACTGGAAAAATTGGATTTCCATGGCTCCGTTTTTGACCTGTTTGAATATTTCTTTGACTGCGTCAAAATCGGAATGTTCCATCAGTGCTTCCCTGATAGTCTCGTCGTAGATGGGAGTAAGTCGGAATCTCAGCATCAATTCCTTCATTGCGTCCCCGTACATTAGTCGTCCGCGGTTCAGTGCTCCGAACCTCTCGGCGACATGTTTCATGTGCAGCTGCCATGGGAAATGGCGGTGTAGCACTCCATGGCACGCACCGCCTAGTACTGGTTCCTCGACTCCGAAGATCTGTTTTCTGAATAGGTTTTCCATGTCGAGGTCGGAAGTGTCCGCGGTCATCTCGAAGAGAATTCTATAGGCGTCGGACCACCACATTCGGACAAGGCCTTCGCGGCGGAATAGTTCCTCGATTACTTCACCAAGGGTGAAGTTGACGATGTCTCCGAGGTGTGCGTGGAGGATGATGTATCGGTCAAAGCCTTCGATCAGGACACGTTGGTCAGTTGGGACAGCTGCGCCCGTAGCCTTATGGGCTTCTATTTCTTCAACTACTCGTTTTAACCCGTAGGCGTCGGCTGGCCAAACTTGCGACAATTTTTCAACTGAGGTCGATTTTGCGGTATGCTGGGCAATGTTTTGTTCAACAGTGGCTCTGTAGGCGCCGACCTTGGTTGCAAGGGCGCGGGGGACTGGGAGTATTTGTCCATCCCATCCAGGGATCGCGGCTGTCGGATCGTTGATGGGAAGAACGTAGACCTTTCCGTCATCGGTTATCTGTTTGATCTGCCAGACTCGGCCTTTAACGATGAAGTTGAGTCCAATGCGTGCCTTGGTGATCATGAATTCCTCGCCGAGGATGCCGACGTTTTGCTGGTTCGTGAGGTCTACGACCATGTATCGGCGTTCGTCGGGGATCATGCTCAGGTTTTCGAAATAGTAGAACCTGGTCCTTGAGGTGCGGTAGATCGTGTCGTTCTCTCTCTTGATGTAACCCATCTTGCGCATGAACTCGATGACCTTGTCAAGCGAGTCATTCTCTAGGTCTTGGTATGGGTAGGCTCGCTTGATGATGCTCTTGGCTTGTGAGAGTTCTAGGCTTCCTTCTGAGTCCATTAGCGCTCCGGCGATCTGATGGGCGAGCACGTCCAATGCTCCAACGTGGATATTGGTACGCTCTAGTCGTCCCTCTTTTGCTAGCTCGATAACTCCGACAGATTCCAAGAGGTCTTCGGTCGAGACGGAAACGAGGACTCCGTGCGAGGTTCTTGTGAGGGTGTGACCGGATCGTCCCACTCTTTGCACAAGACTGCTTACTTGTCTTGGGGACATGTATTGGACGACGAGGTCGACGGATCCAATGTCAATTCCCAACTCCAAGGTGGATGTGCAGACGAGACCTTTGATTTCTCCAGCCTTGAATGCCTCCTCGGCTCTAACTCGTTCTTCTCTCGGGAGCGAGCCATGATGAACCATTATTTTTCGGTCCATCATGTTGAACTTGGACCCGAGGAGTTCGGCGTTGACGCGGCTGTTGACGAAGATTAGAGTTGAGTCGTGGGCTTCCACGAGATCATCTACAAGTGTTAGTCGTGCCGCTGCCTCAGGTGTAGTGTAGAGCCGCTGCGCTAGCTCGCGATCTTCTTCTCCGGGCAGTGGGTATTCAACCTTGTACCTGGTCGACTTGTTGAGCGGGATCTGCACTATTTTGACAGGCTGATTACCTCCAAGGAACAGCGCTATCTCTTCGGGGTTGCCAACTGTGGCTGAAAGTCCTACTCTCTGGAAGCCGTTGACGCAGATTTCTCTGAGGCGTTCGAGGCCGACGGTCATCTGGACTCCTCTACGGTCACCTGCGAGCTCGTGAATCTCATCTACAACGACCGATCGAACGTGGCGCAAATGCTCCCTCATTCGTCTACCCGGCAACATCGCCTGGAGGGTTTCCGGCGTAGTAATGAGAAGGTCGGGGGGTTTGAACGCCATCCGTCTCCGGTCTTTGGCCGGGGTGTCCCCGTGTCGAACCTCGACGGAGAACCCGAGCCTGTTCGACCATGCTTGGAGTCGCTTGAGGAGGTCTCGGTTTAGCGCTCTGAGTGGTGTGATGTAGACCAGTGAGATGCCTTGTCTGTCGTTATCGCGAATCATTCTATCGATTAACGGAAGCAGTGCTGCTTCGGTCTTGCCTGAACCAGTGGGCGCGATTATGAGGACGTTGTCGCCTTGGGCGATGAGGGGAATAGCTTGGACCTGTGGAGGTGTGGGTGTTGATATTCCTGTTTCATGGAGCAGTCCTTTCAGAGGGGTAGAGAGGAGGGCAAAGGCTTCCGGGGCCATAGACGTCACTGCGTAGCTGATAGGGTCGCGAACCTCGAAGATAAACTTCCTAGGCGACCAAAAGTATCGTTCTTCTGATCCTTATTTCTTCTCGGTTATTTTCTTCAAAAAGTCCTTGTAGTCAGGGGCTTTCATAAGACCTGGCAGCTCCTTTTTCAAATCCTCTGGTCTGATCATCGTAATCCACCCCTCACCATAGGGGCTCTTGTTGACCAGCTCAGGAGCGTCTGAGAGCGTGTTGTTCACTTCCAGCACCATGCCAGAGATTGGAGAGTAGACGTCAGCAACGGCTTTTACCGATTCGACCGTGCCGAGGCTCTGCATCTGCGCCACCTTCAAGCCTACTTTCGGGAGGTCCACGTAGACGACTTCGTGCAATGAGTTCTGGGCATAGTCGGTCACTCCTACTCTGCACTTGTCTCCTTCAAGTCGGACCCATTCGTGCTCTTTCGTGTAATAGACATCTTCTGGAATGTTGTAATCGCTTTTCACTGTCAGACCTTTCCCGGAAGCCTAAGCGGAGAGGTGATTCGGTATAAAGATTCCAAGGGAGGATTTTTCCTGACGCGCCATCGCGTTTATTTCTTCTCGCTGAGTCCGTGGGTGGTTCGGAGTCAGAGGCTTGTATTCTAGTCTCTCTGTGGTATTTGTTCGAGCAGTTTCGAGATTTCTGTCCAGCTTTCGACTCTGAAGACTTTGCGTAGTTCGGGGACTGTTCTGTTCCATGGCCGGCTGTATAGTATTCCCCACATTTTCGGGTTGCGTGAGATCAAGGGCATCAGTTCTGGGGCGTCGTCGATGTAGACATCATAGTTTAGGAATATCTTGTCTCTCCATCCTGGGACGCGTACGAATCGCTGGTATGGTATCTTGTGCTCGGCGAGCCAGCTCTTGGCTGCGCTGACGCTCTCTTTGCTTCGTCCTGTCACGACATCGATTTGTCCCGAGCGGGCTATTTTTCGGACTTTTTCCGTCAGTCTCGGTTCTGTCGGTGGGATGCTTTCCCAGTCATCCCATGCTTCGTCCAAGAACTGGAAAAACTGTTCCCTGGTAATTCCCAGTTTTCGCCAAGACGCCCACGTGTCGAGATCGGCAAGCTTGAAGCTCGTGCCTAGGAACTCGTTGGCGCGCTTGCACCACGCTTCCATCGTCTCAGCTAGGACCCCGTCGAGGTCGACCGCGATTTTCAATCGCTCATTTTGAGAACTAGACAATTGATGATGTCATGTTAGGGCGCGAGAGTCTTTAACCTTGAGTGGGGTCCGCATCGTCATGCCGAGTGAGATGTCTCTACTAGAAGGGATCAACTCTCTTAGGTCAGTCAGAAAATTCAAGCCTGACCCGATCCCCGAGGACAAATTGAAAATCGTCCTCGAGTCTGCGTCAAAGGCAGCCTCCGGAAGCAATACTCAGCCGTGGGAATTTGTTGTAGTTCGGGACGAGAAGGTGAAAGCTCGTCTCATGGAGCCAATGTTAAGGACTTGGCTTGCCAGGCTCGCCAGTGGCACGGGAATGTCTCCTCGAATGCGCGATGTTTACGATGAGGCTACCGAGATGCTTCGGAACACCGAGAAAGTGCCTGTAATAATCTATTGTTGCGTTGATCTCAGCCGTGTTGGCAAAAGTGAGGAGGTCATGTATGCAAGTATCTATCCCGCCGTCCAGAACCTCATGCTGGCAGCCCATGCCATAGGTCTGGCTACATGCCTAACCGTTCACGGATCAACCTCGGCCCGTGGAGAGCCTGAGGTGAAGAGAATCCTCGGGATTCCCGAGCACGTTAAGGTGGCCTGTCTGGTCTACCTTGGGTATCCAGCGGTTAGACTCGGTCATCCTATTCGGAAGCCTATCGAGAAATTCGTCCACAATGATCGGTGGTAAGCGTGCCGTCTTCAGACTGCCCGTGTTTCTAAGCCCAAAATGAACCCTGTTCGGCGATCCGGGAGGTCACTTCAAGAGCACCCTTAGATTCATTGGGCTAAGTCGTCGTTTTCGCCAAGCGATCCAAGCCAGAATTGCGCTCTGATCAGTAGGACTCGCCTGGAATCCCTATCCGTCAGCGAGTGTTTTAGGAAATAGGGGGTCTTAGCGAGTGAGCTTCGAGTTGTATGAGGGGTTGCTGCGACCTTCTGGTTTCATGAAAATCGTCCGTTATCAGGCCTGATGTCGATTCTAAGGCCACTAGGTCAACTATCCCCCAAGAATCGTTCGGGACTTGCCGAAATAATGGCAGGTTTCGCCGTTACAACCAAGCGCGGATTGTAACTTGAACCGCGGGAGTCGCCAAAATCCAGGCCAGAGAGAAAATCTGCCCGTGAAAAAGTGAGGTATGTTTCAGGCATCTTGCGTGGCATGAGCGGTTCCCGATGAATCCATGTGGCCGAGAGTTTACCCCGGGAGTGAGACTTCTATTGTTCGCTGCCCGTCGAAGTCTCTCTGTTCCTGTCTTCCTCTCCGAAAATAGAACTAACATCGGAGAGGGTCGAATTTGTTTCGGCCGACGAAGCTCCGAAGAGGGAACTGTCTGAGGGCACCTGCCAGGACGGTAGTGTTGTGTCGGGGCTCGGTGCAGAATTCCCAGATTCTATTTTCGTCGCGGGCTTCGGTTTCTTTCCTTCCTTGACGTATACTATTATGATCTTGTATGACTCGTGGCAGCTCTTGCATCGTCCGGCTTGGACGATTCTCTTGAGCTTGAGAGTATGCGTCTTGCAGTTGGGACAGTCTATGAAACGGCTGCGTGCAACTGGTTCTTCCTGGTTGACAGTCTTCATCTGCGTAAAGCCTTCAACTCGCCAATCACGACATAGCCGTTCTGTAACTAGTGCGATAGACTAATCGTCACCTATTTTTCCCAGTTTCCGAGACGAACTCTTGTCTAGTCGATCCAACCGGAGTGTCACAGGAAGAAATCGGAAAAGACTGCTAGTCTCGTATTTCGCGCGCGTTGGTTTTGACACCCTTAAAAGTAACGTAGCACAGGAAACTGACCATCAGGGAATGGTTCCAGGTTGAGCCAGCCGAGCAGTTCTTTTTACGACAGGGCAAAGTCCCAGACCAATCTCCAGGAGAAAGTCATGCTCCTTATCCCCGGATTTCATGGATACAAGGAGAAAGAGATACGTCGTGAGTCAGATAAGCTTCTCAGAAACCAGATCTACCAGAAACTGTCCAGTGCAGAATCACAAGCAAAGGACACATACAGGTCTCTGGTCAACCAGGGTATCAACGACACGTGGGACGACACGGATCATCTAATGGCTCGGCTCGATAGGGTTGTTGAACGGATCAATCATTCGGAGTACGGATACGCCGGCTTCTTTGATGTCACAAAGGTCAAGGAGCCTGACTTGGACCGGATGATGGACTATGACTATCAACTCCTACAAATGACCGACAGTGTAACGACCGCCATTCAAGGGCTCAAAGATTCTGTGGACAATGGACATGTTCAGGACGCGAAGGGCAAGATCTCCGTCGCGATGAAAGCCGTCGACGCGCTCGAGACCGCGTATAATGGACGCAAAGACGTAATCCTAGGAGTCCAACAGTAATGCCACAGGTCATAGAATGGAGAGCAGCAGGTCCAGACGATATCGTCTGGCGATACCCGGTAGAAGAAATAACAAACGCCGCCCAACTGGTAGTTCACGAGTATGAGACAGCAGTCTTCCTAAGAGACGGCAAAGCCTACGACGTTTTCCCGCCGGGACGACACACCCTTACAACACTCAACCTACCTCTCATAACCTCAGCATACCGGATATTCTTCGGCGGCAAGACCCCATTCACTGCCACGGTGATATACGTCTCCACGAAACAGTTCGCTGGCAAGTGGGGCGCGAAGGCCCAGACAACGGAGCTGGCTCCGTTGATGGTTCACGGGACAGCTTGGCTTAGGATAACCGACTCGAACCTGTTCGTTAACGAGGTTGTTGGAGGACAGGGTGCCTTTAGCACTCCGCAAGTGGACGATTTCATCCGAGGATTCATCAACGAACGAGTCATCGATGAAATGTCCAAGTATGATCTTCAAACAGCCTTCACACAGCTTGACAAGGCATCGGTAACCGTAAAGGTCAACATCAACGATGCTCTGAAAAGAATCGGCACCGACCTTGTTGATTTCAAGTTCGAAGGAATCGATACCTCCGACCAGTTCCGAGACCGACTCTTCTGGATCAAGCAGAAAGCAGCCACATCAGACGTGCTGAGAATGGAGACCGCTAAGGACATTGGTTCAAGCATCGGCTCCTCTCCTGGCGCAGGCTTCGGATCGGGGATGATGCTCATACCCCAAGTGATGAACGCGCAGATGCAACCCTCAGTGCAGCCCCAGGCCGCACTCGTCGCATGCCCCAAGTGCGGAAACGGGGTTCAACAGGGCGCGAGGTTCTGCCCGAACTGTGGAGCAACCATGTTCGTCCCCGCCCCTGCTCAGGCCATGACGCCCTGCCCCAACTGTGGAAAATCTGTCGCTGCCGGGACCAAATTCTGTCCCGAATGCGGGCAAAAGATGTAATAAAAGCATCCATTTCTCGGCTCGCAGTCCAGCCCGACCCCATGTGATAACTAGGGGTACGAATTACGCGGCATTGTCTTATCTCAAGACAAGGGTATAAGAATCGGGCCCACCGAAATAATCCTGTTCCTGAAAGGTTACTAGAATAGCCATGATAAAGAAGCTGGACGGGCAGTTCGTCGTTCCGGGAGTAAAGCTTGGCGTTGTAGAGGAGTTCATGCCCGGCCGTGGAACAACCGAGGTAGACGGAACAGTCTACTCGGCCGCGACTGGAGTAGCAGCAGTCGATTCCACCCGTCACATAGTTTCGGTAAGAGCCTCCGCCGGCCCCCCTGTCGTCCCTGAGGAAGGCTCCACGATCATCGGTGTTGTCGAAAAGGTCCAAGAGAAAATGGCCATCATCAACATTGTCGTAGTTGATGGCCACAAGCTGCAACCACCTTTCACGGGCATGCTGCACATTTCGAATTCCAGTCCGAGATTCGAGCGGTTCATGGGTGATGTCTGCAAACCCAACGACATCATTCGTGGCAAGGTCATCGATGTAAGCCAGCGTATACCCAAACTGACGACTGTCGGACGGGACATGGGCGTGATCAAAGCCTACTGCTCTAGGTGCGGCGGTGAACTCGTACTGTCGGGAAGAATTCTCCGGTGTACGCAGTGCCTGAACGTTGAAAGAAGACGGTTGACCGACGACTTTGGAGCTGGAGGAAACGTGCCAAGTTGAAAGTCAACGTGTTGAAGAAATCGAAAGGATTCCTCAAAGTCGAGGTCGAAGGTGAAGGCCACACTTTCGGGCATCTCATGCAAGCCGCTCTTCTAGAAGACAAGACTGTTGACTGGGCAGGCTACGACCTTCCCCACCCGCTCTTCACCAGACCCATCATAACACTAAGAATGAAAGGCGAATCATCTGCCGAAAAAGCCTTGGAGCGAGCCGCGAAAAAGGTCCACCAGGACACTGACGAGTTCATAGAAAAATTCAGTGCCGCAGTAACCGCCGAAGCTGAAAGTTAACCTCCCGTTGGACCGCCCTCTGCCGTTGAAGGGCATCATCTTCGATTTTGATGGCACTCTATACGGAGACTGGAGGCTCTGGATTTCCATAATCGAAGAGACACTCGGAGAATTCAATCTCTCGGTCACAGGATACGAGGCTCTTGAGCTGGCAAGAAACGAGATCAGAGGCGGCCGAGCAAAGGGGACCATCAAGATAAGCGGAATCGCCGTCTCCCTCGCCAGAGAACGAGGACTTGAGCGCGACGAGGAGGTTCGCTCGCGTTTCTTCGAGAAGCTCGACACAAAAATGGATGAGACAGGGCCTGGGAACGATCTAGTTGGAATATTGGAACGGCTTCAACAGAACGGATTCGTGATGGGATTAGTGACCTTCGTCCGAGAGACACGGCTCACGAGGCGTTTGGACTCTTGGAAGCTTGGAGACTATTTCCGCTCCGCGATTACCCCGGACCATTTTTCAGAGTTCAAGCCATCACCCCAACCCTACCTCAAAGCCATCGATGACTTTCATCTCGCACCGAAAGAATGCGTTGTGGTCGGAGATGAGCCTGTGGATATGCTGGGCGGAAAGCGGGCGGGAACCAGAACAATCGGGTTGCCGCAAGGATTCTATTCACGAGAAGAATTAGAGGAGGCAGGAGCGGACATGATAATAGCCTCGCTCAACGTGTTACCATCTGTCCTCTTCAAATGAGCGGTAATCGTCTGGTCTCACGGTAATCGCAATGAACGATGATGCTCTTGGGAAGATTCTAACAGACGCTGGGCTCGCTCAGTTCGGAGACTCCCTTCTGAACTTCGCTTACTCGATCGCCCTAACGGAAACCACCGGTCGGCCGAGGGGAACGAAGGTCCAAGACAAGATCCTCGCAGATGCAGCGGCAAGAGCTGGATTGAGGAAGCTCCTACCGAGAAGAGTGGGCCGAGGAGACGTCGCTAACAGTCTGGAAGCTTTACTGGGGCACGCGTGGTTGCAGAAAATGATCACACTTGAAGAGATCGTATCATGTCTCAAGGCAGTGAATCTTGACCCTAGCAAGAACTTCTCAGTCTTAGCGGACGTGGCCTTATCCAAGCTTCGAAAGCAACCATGACGCGTAAACTCATCGTCAAGAAGGAGATTAGGACACTCGGACTCGACCTATGCAACCCCCAGCATTTGGTGGGTGCAATCGTGAGGGGCGGTGTATACATGGACGGGGTTGAGGTCTTTCCGTCCAATCTAACTCTAAACAGCAAGTCAATTGGATCTGCGATTTTTGAAACGAGATTTTTTCCGGAGCTCAGATTGATTATGACTCATGATCCCGAAACGCGACTCGACACCGAGGTCATAGAGAGGTTTACCAGGCTGCCAGTCATTCAAGTCAACTCGGTGAGAAAGAGGAATCCAAACGGTTTCAAACCATACAAGGTTGGCAGGAAAGAGTTGGAGGTAAGGAGTTCCCTTGTGCCTAGGACGGTTCAGGAAATACTCTCCGCAACCTGGACTACAGGAACGCTTCCTGAGCCCCTGCGCATCGCTCACTTACTCGGCAGATCGAGATTCTTTCGAGAAAAACACGCCTTTCCAAGCTAACAAATAAATTCGTCGCCCGTCCCTATACGAGACGAACGTGTTTTGCAGTTCTGTCCGAAATGCGGGTCCACGCTATTACCCGCCAAGAGAGAGAAGAAGGTGTTCATGGCCTGCGGAAAGTGCGGTTACACGAGCAACCGCGGCGACAAGCAGGTCAGCAGGCTGGCCCACGAGAGAGAGAAAATCGTCGTCATAGGCCGCGAAGAACAGAAGATACGGACCCTTCCGAAGACCAAGGCTGAATGCCCGAAGTGCAACAATCACGAGGCGTTCTACTGGCTCGTCCAGACGAGAGGTGGAGACGAGTCCTCGACCCAATTCTTTAGATGTACCAACTGCGGAGCCACATGGCGGGAGAACAGCTAGAATTGCTAGAAAGCTCAATAGCCGAAACATCGGCCAAAAAGGAGAAGCCGGCAAACCCCATGTTCAAAGCCACCATGAACGACGCCCGGCTCTTCCGCAATCTAATCGGAGCAATATCAAGCCTGATCGAAGAAGCCGACTTCAACGCCTCTCCGGACGGGATCAAATTGCGCTCCATGGATCCATCCCACATAGCCATGGTCGACTTCGAATGGCCCAAAACGGCCTTCGACACATACGAGTGCACCGCTCCAACCAAACTGCGCCTCAGCGTCTCAAACCTCCTCAAACTATTGAAGAGGACGAAGAGCGATGAATCTATTGAGGTCGTTTATGATGATGCGAACAAGAAGCTTAACATCACCCTCAAAGGCAGCATCGTAAGGAAATTCATAACACCAACGCTCGAACCTTCCACCGAAGAAGTTCCTACACCGAAAGTCCCATTCAACGCGAGAGTCAAGATCACAGCAGCAAGCCTGCGAGACATTATCGATGACGCACAGTCCATAAGCGACAACGTCAAGTTCGAAGTAAGCCAGGAAAAATTCGTCGTCAGGGCAACAGGCGAGCTGACTAGCGCGCTGATAGAACTGGACAAGGGAAGCGATGCCATACTCGAACTTGATGTGAAGGAACCGGCGAAGGCAACCTACAACCTGAACTATCTCGGAGAGATAATACGAGCAGGCTCAGGAGCCTCAGAAGTCACATCTCTCGAGTTCTCGACCAACATGCCAATCAAAGTCGAGTTCGAAATGCCCCAGCAAGGAAGGCTTCTTTATTATCTCGCCCCAAGAATAGAAGCCGAATAAGGTTCTGTTGACTCTTCGTCGGTTGAA
>Ga0137371_10000058_pt1 | contig 57512 bp, 55 predicted proteins | sample SagtaG_7_FD_104919 | JGI IMG/M metagenome (GOLD analysis project Ga0137371, IMG submission 104919) | Vadose zone soil microbial communities from Sagehorn Ranch, Mendocino, California, USA - Sage1_R_40_16 metaG | ecosystem: Environmental > Terrestrial > Soil > Vadose zone | place: USA...
CCAAAGCGAAATCATTTGATCGTAACGCGCCAACACGCTTTCCAGCCAGTAAGGCCGGTTCTCTGCCAACCATTGCCGGCGATAACTCTCCTTCAGAATTGAAAGCTCCTCAGCCATCTCGCGCATGTTGTTGTAAATTGCGCTGGAATAATAGCGCAGCTTTCGTACTTTCGTCCGGTCACCGAGATTCAGGTAAGCGTCCCAGTATTGATCGCTGAACTTTTGCACCACTTCCATGCGTCGCCCGAGGTGATCGAAGCGTTGCGCTGCCAGACGCATCGCCGCGATTGCCGATCGATTACGCCGTGCGCGGTTTTCGTTTAGCGACAGCGATTCGGCAACGTCCTCCACCATCAGGCGCATCTGCCGAGTTTTTTCTGCCAGATTGCGCGACTGGTTCTGGAACGAAGTGGTGAACGGTTCGCGCCAGAAAAGCTCATCGGTAGTCCCGGAGCCAAGCAAAGCGCCGACGCTGCCGAGCGCGCGAGTCGCCTTAACAAACTGATCGCCGTCGTTACGAAAGAACGCCCAGTCGAAATCACGATCGAATTGTTCCATGTCGACCGTACCTTCCTGCCATGACGCCGCCCCGCCGAGCACGATTGGGTACCACGCGGTTTCGAAGAGCGACTCGCCGTCATCGTCCCAGGTTGTATTCATCATTCCCAGCGCGCCCGCCTTCTGGCCGTCGCGTACAAAACTGACGATGTTCTTCGATGCATTTTCAATGTTCGGAAAAATCTGGTTCCAGTTGCTTGCGCCGGGACAGACAAACTGTTCGAGGCCGGCATCTTTGAACGGTTTGATGATTGACGAGTAATCGTCCGTTCCGCCGTATCGCCAATTCATCACGATCATGTCTTTCGGAATGTTGCCGATCAGATCAGGATGGTGCAGCGCGATATCACCCCAAAACATCAATCGCCGGTGGTAAGGTTTCAGAACTTCGCGCACACGATTCAGATGTTCGAAGTAAACTGCGCCGACGCCGCGTGCTCTGGCTGCTTCCCTGCTTTGGCCTTCGCCCAATTCGAACGTCTCGTCAGCGCCAATATGAAAAAACTGACCCGGAAAGAGTTCGTTCAGTTCTCGATACCATTCCGCGATCAGTTTGTAACTTCCCTCCTGCTGTGGCGAAAGCACATCGCCGTAGGGTGTCTCAGCCAGTTCCGCGTATTTCTCCAGTCGCAGCGCTTTGTGCAGGTGACCGAATGTCTGCTGTTCGGGGACCAACTCGACATGATAGCGACGTGCGAAAGCGACCAATTCGTGAATCTCGTCCGGGGCAAGCGAGCCGCCTGCCGGTCCAATCAACGGATTCGAAGCGCTGCCAAAGGTGTGCTCCATATAGAAGGAGTGCATATTCAGCTTGAACAGCGCTTCATTGCGAATCTGCCGTTTGATGTAATCGACCGTCGGCACCGGGCCGCGGCTGATGTCATCCGAAACGCCCCGCCAGCGCATAGAGGGCCAATCGACGATGCGAATACCGGCGATAAATGCGTTTGCAGCATCTCCGCGTATCAGTTGCTTCAGCGTTTGCAAGCCGTAGAACGTGCCGGCGGCGGTCTTGCCCGCCACCACCACTTCACTCGCATTCGCGGCAAGAACGTATCCCTCGTCGCTTAACGCCGCCGGCGCTTCGACACCGGCTCGCCTCAACGCCTGCTGAATCTGGGGCAGATCGATTCGACCGATCAGGATTCTTCGTTGGGTTGTTCCCTTTCCGATTGCCACCGCCACGCCGGCTGTTTCTTTTACATCGCTGACAAAGTCCATAGCTGCGAAGCGATCGTCTTCCGAAGAGGGATCGGAGAGCGCTATGCGAGCGCCTGGCCCAAGACGAAAGGAATCCTGTGCGACAGTCACTTGTTTCGGCCGTGGAATAATGGAGACATTAATGGAAGCTTGGAGCGATCGTGACCCGGCGGCGAGTGGCGCAGTTCCCTGCGCGTCAGCAAGCGCCGTTATCAGTAGACAAGCTCCGCAAGACAGAAGCAGATGAAACGCGTGGCTTCGTGTTAGAGTGTGCGACATTGATTGTAAAACTGGCGTTGCAACTGAAGGCGTTAAAGAACGTGCGAGTATTTACCTGAAATTACACACGATTACAATGGCTCGCGCTCGACCACGTTTAGGAGCGGGCTACCGCCCGGTCGTCGGGCGATAGCCAGACTCTAAGCGGAGAATTGAACTTTACATGTCATTGATGCTTCAAGAGATTGCTGAACAGCCGGCCGCGCTGGCGCGAACTATTGAACAGGAGCGCGCCAAAATTGCGCGTCTGGGAAGCTTTCTGAAGGCACGTGACATCGATCTGATTGTTCTGGCCGCGCGGGGTAGCTCGGATAACGCGGCGCTGTTTGGTCGTTACCTGCTGGAGATCAGCACCGGTATTCCGGTATCGCTTTCGGCGCCTTCGGTGCATACGCTCTATGGCGCCAAACTTAATCTGAAGCACGCACTGGTGATTGGGGTGTCGCAATCCGGCGAAGGCGAAGACATAAACCGCGTGCTCGAGAACGCCCGCGACTGCGGAGCCTACACCGTCGGGATGACTAATGAACCGTCCTCGGCGATGGCAGACTTGGTTAGTGAAACATTGCTGATGCACGGTGGCCGCGAGCGCTCGGTGGCAGCAACTAAGACCTACACGGGCCAGATGATGCTCTTCTACATGCTGGCCGAAGCGCTGGCCGAACATAAGCCGGCATTTGATTACACTCTGATCCCTGAATTCGCCTCGCGGGCGCTGGAACAACAGCCCGCCATCCTTGAACTGGTCCAACGTTTCGCTTTCATGGAAAATTGCGTGGTAGTGGGTCGCGGCCTGGCGTACGCAAATGCTTACGAGTTGGCCTTGAAGCTAATGGAGACCTGCTACGTCGTGGCGGAGCGATTTTCGTCAGCCGACTTTTTGCACGGGCCGGTGGCGATGGTGGAGCGTCACTTTCCCGTGATTCTGTTTGCGCCCCCGGGCGTTATGCTTCCCGGGACAAAGGATCTGATCAAACGGTTGGGCGAATTGCACGCCGACACAATGGTTATCACGGGTGACCTTGAGACGGCCGCACTCTGTTCTCGCGCGGTCATCATGCCTCGTGAGATTGATGAATTCCTGGCCCCGATTCCCTACATCATTCCTGCCCAACTCTTCGCCGCATTGCTGGCCGATGCGAAAGGCCTCGATGCCGACGCTCCGCGATCACTTTCGAAGGTGACGCGCACACTGTAGTACTTCACAACTCCTGGTTGTGACTTAGCGAAGTCGTGCGTGCTATTCTTGTTGTGTTCGAGTGATTCATCCTGCTACTCGGGCGCCGCGACGCGAAAGTGGCGGAATTGGCAGACGCGCCAGACTTAGGATCTGGTACCGAAAGGTGTGGGGGTTCGAGTCCCCCCTTTCGCACCAAAAGACAGAGGTCAGAAGTCGGAGGTCAGAGTTCGGAGTTCAGAAATCAGGCGGTGAGGGTTAGCGAACGGCTGACCTCCGATCTCTGACTTCTGACCTCTGGTTTTTATTATGAAGAGCGAAGTCATTGATGTTTCCGACACCCGCAAGGAACTGAAGATCGAAATCGAACCTGAGGTAGTGCGCGCCGCGTACGATCGCATCAGCGATAATTTTTCAAAGCGCGCAAACGTGCCCGGCTTTCGCAAAGGACATGCGCCGCGCTCTGTCGTCCGGACCCGTTTTAAGGAAGCTATCGAAAGCGAGATTCTTCAGGAACTTCTGCCACCAGCAATTAATGATGCGATCACGGAACACGCGCTCGAGGTGATCGGGCAACCGGATCTTCGTGCCGACGAGACTGAAGGTTTGAAGAAGCTCGGTACTGAGGCCCTCAAAGTCCATTTGGCCGTCGAGGTTTTTCCGCAAATCAAGCTGGGCGATTATCGCGGGCTGGAAGCCGCTCGTCGAGTTCGTCCTGTCACCGAGCAGGATGTGGAAGCTGTTCTGGAAGGGCTGCGCGAGTCATCCGCTTCGCTGCAGCCGGTGGAAGACCGCGGCGCCCATTTGGGCGACACCGTGACCGTGAATGTCAACGGCAAGTTTCTGGACACCCCTGAAGAAGAAGACATTAACGTTGACGAAGTTGACATCGTACTCGGCGGCGAGGGCGTGCAACCGGAGTTCACCGACAGCCTCCTGGGGGTAAAGCCCGACGACGAAAAGACTTTTGTCGTGAACTATCCGGCAGACTTCACTTCAAAAGGGCTGGCCGGAAAACGGGTCGAGTATCTGGCGAAAGTCACCGCCGTGCGCCGTAAGGAATTGCCCGAGCTGGACGATGAATGGGCGCAGAGTTTGGGTGAAGAACTTGATTCGCTGGCGACTCTACGCGCCAGGATTCGACAGGATCTTGAGCAGCGCGCCGGCGCCGAAGCGGAGAACCGTTTGCGGAACGAACTGCTGAAGACACTAGTTGAGACGCATTCCTTCGAAGTCCCGCAGACGTTGCTCGAGCACCAGACCAACCAGAATCTGCAATCCGTTGTGCGCAACATGATCGATCGCGGAATTGATCCGCGCAGCCAGGAAATGAATTGGGAAAGCGCACGCGACACTTTGAAGAGCCAGGCTGAGCGCGATCTGCGCGGCTCGTTGTTGCTGGATCGAATCGCCGATGAAGAGAAAATAAATGTGACTGACGAAGAGGTCAACACAGAAATTAATGCGTACGCCGAAGCCACCCGGCAGTCTCCAGAGCAAGTGCGTAGTGCCTTGACAAAGCAGGGGGGCGAACGTAGCATCGCCGACAGATTGCGCAATCGCAAAGCGCTTCAGTTGCTGGTTGAAAACGCGCGCGTCACCGAAGAAGAATGGGTCTCAGAAACGCACGCAGACGGCGTTAGTGTTGAGGGCGAAGAGTAGAGAAGAACAGATTTTCCATTTGTCATTTTCCATGATTTTCCATTTCTCATTTGTCATTGGTTCTCTTGAAATTGGCATTAATCCGAATCGCAAATTAGGGGCAGATAGACAACGGCGGCGCAAATGGTAAATGAGAAATGACAAATATGACAAATGACAAATGGAAAATCCGTTCTTCTCTCTGAAACCTAACGTCTAGTCCCGAGGGTGAAAGATGGCACTGGTTCCAATGGTTGTCGAGCAAACGTCACGCGGTGAGCGCGCGTTTGATATTTATTCTCGCCTGCTGAAAGACAACATCATTTTCTTAGGTACACCCATCGACGATCAGATCGCGAATCTGATCGTGGCCCAGCTATTGTTCCTCGAAGCTGAAGATCCCGAGAAAGACATCAACATCTATATCAATTCACCGGGCGGATCCATAACCGCCGGAATGGCGGTTTACGATACAATGCAGTTCATACGCCCGGACGTAACGACAATCTGTGTCGGGCAGTGTGCTTCGATGGGCGCGCTGCTGTTAGCGGCCGGGACTAAAGGCAAGCGGTTCGCACTTCCAAACTCACGAATACTGATTCATCAACCAACCGGTGGCACGTCCGGTCAAGCCACTGATATCCGCATTCAAGCCGAAGAAATCATTCGCATGCGCGAGCTTACTTCACAGATTATCGCCACCCATACAGGCCAGCCCTTCGAACAGGTCGAGCGCGACGTGGAGCGCGATCGCATTATGTCTGCCGCCCAGGCCAAGGATTATGGTTTAATAGACGAGGTGATTGCCCACCGTGAGTAGGGTGCGGCAATTCGGAGGCAGAAGCGATGATTGCCAGGATGAAAGCTCAGGGCCTGCGCTGCTCGTTCTGTGGAAAATCCAGAGGAGAAGTAACAGAGATTGTTGCGGGCACGCCGCAAGGAACTCGCGGAGTGCCTAGCCGCATGATCGGGAAGAGCTCCTTCATTTGCAACGAGTGCGTGCATCGTTTTAACCAGCTTCTTTCCAGTGCTGAAATCTCCGGCACTCCGCAACCGGTATGAGGTAACCGAACTTGAGCAAATGCAGATTTCCAATCTGCGCCCCGTAAAGCAGCCGCCTGCCGGGTCCGCAACTTGAATTGAGAAATCTCAAATCCCGAGGATGCCCATGGTAAGACGAACCGACGACACTTTGCGCTGCTCGTTCTGTGGTAAGTCACAGAACGAAGTGAAGAAGCTCATTGCCGGGCCAACCGTCTACATTTGCAATGAATGTATTGACATCTGCAACGAGATCATCACCGACGACCAGCAGGCCGAGCAGGTGGCATCACGCCCACCGCTGCCAAAGCCCGGTGAAATCAAAGGATTCCTCGACGAATACGTCATTGGCCAGGAAGAAACAAAGAAGCGACTAGCCGTTGCTGTCTACCAACACTACAAGCGGATTGAACTGGCCCGAAGGCGTAATGAAGTGGAGATTCAGAAGTCGAACATTCTCCTGATTGGGCCCACGGGCACGGGCAAGACTTTGCTGGCGCAGACGCTGGCACGTTTGTTGAGCGTCCCCTTTACGATCGTTGACGCCACCACCCTTACGGAAGCGGGCTACGTCGGTGAAGACGTCGAGAACATCATTCTGAAACTCCTGCAGGCGGCAAACGGAGATGTTGAGCGCGCGCAGCAGGGCATAATCTACATCGACGAAGTCGATAAGATTTGTCGCAAAGACGAGAACCCGTCGATTACACGCGACGTGTCGGGTGAAGGAGTGCAGCAGGCGCTCTTGAAGATCCTCGAAGGCACGGTTGCCAATGTCCCCCCACAGGGAGGCCGCAAACATCCGCATCAGGAGTTCTTCCCCGTTGACACGACAAACATCCTTTTCATCTGTGGCGGGGCGTTCGTCGGCTTGGAGAAGGTGATCGAGCGGCGCTTGCGTAACAAGTCGCTGGGTTTCCATGCTCAGGTGAAGTCTGGCGGCCAACGGCAGGCCGAAGCATTGGCCAACGTACAGCCGGAAGACCTGATTCGTTTTGGCTTGATCCCCGAGTTTGTCGGACGTCTGCCGGTCTGTGGCGTGCTGCACGAACTGGACGAAGGCGCGCTGACAAAGATCCTTACCGAACCGAAGAACGCGCTCGTGAAGCAGTATCAGAAAAAGTTCGACTTCGACAACGTAAAGCTGAAGTTTACGGAAGACTCGCTCAAGTGTGTCGCCCGCCAGGCTGTGGAGCGCAAAGTCGGGGCCCGGGGGTTGATGATGATCCTCGAAGAACTGCTGCTCGAAGCGATGTACACCTTACCATCGCAAAAACGGGTGAAAGAGTTCTGCATTACCAGCGAAATGGTCGAACGCAGGCGCGCGATTCCGGGCGAAGGCCTGACCGGCATCGACGGTGCGGCTGCCTGATGATTGTTATTGCAAGCTAGCGAAGACTTCAGCTTCTTTGTCTGACGGCAACTGGCCCACCCAGGAACCAATCACAACTCCGCCGCTGTCAACGAGGATCAGAGTCGGACTACCTTTGGCACCGAGCGAGGTGGGCGACACTCGCCTCACGTCATCAATCGGCACGTTAAGGCCTGCCAAATACTTCTTGCCATCACCGGCCTCCTGGGGAAAGACAGCCACTAACCTGGTTCTTCGCGTCAATGCTACTTCGTCGACCAGCGGCCGGTAAAAGGGTGCGCTAGCGGTGCAGTATCTGCACCCGATCGAAAGCACAATCAACAAAGTCCGACCGTTACTGGACCAGTCAACCTTTGGGAGGTGATTTTGGTTCCCACCTGAATAGCGGGTACGCTCGACGCAGGTGCCGGCGAATGAAAAAGGAACCTCTTAGCGAGCACTATGCCAATCACAAGCGCGACAACAATGATGCAGACGTTGGCAATCAGCTCAATTCTTTTTGGCAGCCGATTCATTTTCAGTCTTCCGCAGCTTAGCCCTGGCTACGAGTCTCTCCGACTTCCATTGATCGATCGCCGCCAGAGCGACGATTTGTCGAAGATGATCTTCCAGTTGCAAAGCCGCCAGGGTCACGCGGGCCTCGTCCTGGTCAGCCAGCTTCTTAAACAGCGAAGATTCAAAACCCGTCAAACCCTGGCTGGTATCAACTTCGCTGTGATTCGCCGCTACCACCAACTCGTCGAGCACATCAAGCGCCAGCCCGTCTTTGATGGATGCAACTGATATCGCCAGCTTGGCGAGGCTGGCCAGGATAGGATCGTATTCGTGGCTACCGGCAAAAACTGATGCGGGTATTCCAGCGGGCGGGATCGGCGGCGACGTATCAGCTTTACGGAGTTGTTTCACCGCTCGACTGACTGAATCTCTGGCGCACAGATCATCCTTCGTCGCCACACACTTCCCTGCGATCACCGGGTATGCTTGGAGAATGTACGTGGCCTTAGCCAACTTCTCGGCCAGGCCCTGTGCTGCGAGGATGTCGCCTTTATTAGCAAGACTGATGGCCTCCTGCGCATTTGCGTATTCGGCGAGCTCGGTCTTCAGCGGGCGATCGGGGAGTTTATCAATCATCTTGCGGGCTTTGGCAAAGTTTCCCCGGCTGATCGCGGAGCGAATCATATGCTCGTCCGGCTGATCTGACGCCAGTTCTTTTTCCATACGCTTCTCGTAATCTTCCCGCGCCTTCTTCTCCATGCTCTTGGCCGTGGGAAGTGAAAAACTCTCCCCCGGCTTTCGGCTGAGCTGTTCCAGATCCAAAAACTGAGGTGTTAGTTCTGGCGCGTATTGCTTAAGCAACGGGTAATTGTTGAGAAGAAGTATCCGAGAGGCGCGGAGGCTGCCGGGATCAGCCTGCGCCAATTGGGTCACGCTGTCCAGCATGTAGGCGATGTACGCTCGCATTACCGCCGGCCCCGGCGGCGCAACACTTAACCCGTTCATAAACGGGGAGCTCTCCGGCCTGATTAAGACAAAAAGCGCGAACTCTGTCCGTGGCACGCTTCCATTTTGGCGAGAAAAAGTAAACGCCCGAAGCCGCTTGATGTAATCGAGTATGAGTTCGTCAGCCGCAGCGCGATTCTTTGCAGCGAGCTGGTTTATCTCAAAGGCCGCAGCGATCTGGGTCGGATCAGCATCTTCAGATTGACGAATGTATCTACCTGCTGCCTCTTGATCGTCCCGCTCTAAAGCGTGATGGGCAAGTGACGCATAAGTTGATTGCGCCTCACCTGGTCCAAGTTGATCTAAGTCTAACTGCCCTAGTCCATCAGCGAACTTGCTATCTCGGACCGCCACTTGAAGGATTCGCCGACGGACCGTTTCGCGTGTGCGATTGGCTGGATTTGGCCATCTCGGATGTGCGCCAACAGGAGTCTTTCTTAATTTGGCCCGCTCTTCCTCGACCGGAAAAGTCAGTTCGTACGCCTCGCGAAGAAGCTCTTTTGCCCAGTTGCGGTCATGGACCCAGACCGCATCGGCAATCTCCACTTCGGCGGCCGCTCGCGCCAGAGATTTATCCAGGCGTTTGGCTCTGGCGGCAAGGGCCTGAAGCTCAAAGACCAGCGAAGCCGTCTGCGCGGCGACATCATTGCCGCTTGGCTTTGCTTCCTGACCATAGCTGGCAAAAGAGCTGGCAGAAGCTGAAAGGAGCAAGATCGATGAGAGGATCGTCCCTCGGGTTAAATTTCCGAATAGAGAATTCGTACGCATCATAATAGGGCCCTCAGCTTACGAAGTAAGAAGCTATTCTCGGAGGAGCCCTGCCTGAATCACTCCGGGAATTACGTCACACTCGTTGAACGCAACTCTCGAGGGCAGATCAGCCAGGAATTCTCCAGCTTTTAGAGACACAAAGAATAACGAACGGGACTTTACGGCATAAGCCCGCCGATTCCCCCATCTCCATCACCGAATAGTGTGCCAGGACATCCCTCGCTCTCATATCGCGCGCACAGGTTGTCTGCATTACCCTGGTTACCAGGGACGTTATAGTCTGGAGTCACGCATACGCCATTGCTATCACAAGTATACGTGAAATTGCCGGCAGAACTTCCGCAACTAATAAAGGTCCCACCGCCCAAAGCACAACTGAAACGGCTGGTGGCGTGCGCCGTTTTCGTTCCATTCAAATATATTGCTGCTACGACCATCGCCAGCAGACACAGCACCTTCGAGACGAGTTTGAAAACACGCTTTCTTGATGAGACTTCTTTCGTGGTGAGCATGGTGCATTCTCCTTGATTGGAAAATCAGATTGAGGTTTATGGCCGTGAGAGGCTCCGCGCTTTGGGCCTATGACGGCCAAGCCAAGTGAGCTGATTATGTGCCCAATCTATCAGATTTTTTCTCCACTGCAAGGTGCCAGGGTTTTCCAAGGATTGGGAGGGAATGAAAGATTTTTTGCATTTACTCAGTGGCATGTTCTGCATAACTTCATGGCTTAAGCTCGCTTCCTGTACTGAGTATTCTTAGATACAACGCGAATCTTGAAATCATCAGAGCGGCGCGGAAAGCAGTTGCAAATTCAAAGATAGGATTAGGCTGCAAAACCTTGGCAAAACACCCCACAACGCCGAATAATCACTTCTTTTAGTAGCACCCACCGAAGAAATGCTTTAGAATCAGATCGGTTTGAAGAGGGCGAGACGGCAATCGGCGCCTCGCCCTTACTTGCAAGCTTTAATTGTTCCCCTTTGAGCGTTCACGGGCTCCACTAAAGGTTTTAATTCGACTTATGGAAGAATATACAGACCGTACTCCTGACGACGTTGCGCGCTATCCCATGGTGCCAATTCGCGACGTCGTTATTTTTCCGTTTACCAAAGTAGCTTTCAAGATCGGCCGCCCTGGATCAGTGCGCGCGCTCGAACAAGCGTTGTCGTCTGACCGCACGATATTCCTCGCCACGCAGCACGATGCCACGGTTGACGAACCCACGCCGGAACAGATTTACGGTATTGGGACACTGGGACGAATTCTTCAGTCGCAAAAGCAGGATAACGGACAGATTAAGGTCGTGGTAGAGGGCCGCGAACGGGCCACGACTGTGCGCGTGGAAAACAACGGCGGCGCTTTCACGGCGCTTGTGCGTCGCGCGCCCGTGGTCAACGAAGAGGGGCCTCGGGTGGATGCTTTGGTGCAGAAGATTGGCCAACTTGTCGAACAGCACTTGCGTCTGGCACCTGACGCTCAGACAGATGCGCTGCAGACTGCTTTGCGTAATCAGGATCCGTCACACCTGGCTGACGCGCTGGCATCGCAACTCCGCATCTCAGTCGAAGACAAGCAGGGACTTCTGGAGATATTTTCTACGCAGGCGCGGCTGCAACGACTGATCGAGCTCCTGGAAACTGAACTTGAAAAGCGCCAACTTGATCGCACGATCCAAACCCGCGTGAAGCGCCAGATGGAGCGCGCCCAGAAAGAGTATTACCTCAATGAACAAATCAAGGCGATTCACAAGGAACTGGGCCGGAAGGACGAAAAGACCGAGCTCGACGAGCTAAAGAAGAAGATTGAAGAAGCCGGCATGTCGGATGAGGCAAAGGAAAAGGCGATGCAGGAGCTGCACCGCCTGGAGGCAATGCCGCCGATGTCAGCCGAAGGCACGGTTTCGCGCACCTACATCGATTGGTTGCTAAGCGTGCCGTGGAAACAGAAGTCCAAGGAAATCAGAGACCTCACCAAAGCCGAGGAAGTTCTGAACGAGGATCACTACAGTCTGGAAAAGATTAAGGACCGAATCCTCGAATACCTTGCGGTGCGGCAGTTGGTGAAGAATCCGAAGGGATCGATTCTTTGTTTCGTGGGACCACCAGGAGTCGGCAAGACAAGTCTCGGGAAATCGATTGCGCGGGCCACCGGAAGAAAGTTTGTGCGACTCAGTTTGGGTGGGGTGCGCGACGAAGCGGAGATCCGCGGCCACCGGCGCACCTATATTGGCGCCCTGCCTGGTCAGATCATTCAGATGATGAAGAAGGCCGGGACTGTGAACCCGGTTCTGCTGCTCGATGAAGTGGACAAGCTGGGCGCTGACTTTCGCGGCGATCCAAGCGCGGCACTGCTTGAGGTGCTGGACCCGGAACAGAACCACATGTTCCAGGACCACTATCTCGACGTCGAATACGATCTGTCGAAGGTGTTTTTCATTGCCACGGCTAACGTGCTGCATACCATTCCGCCCGCACTGCAGGACCGGCTTGAAATTCTGCGGCTGTCTGGCTACACCGAACGCGAGAAGCTCGAGATTGCGAAACGTCATCTGGTGGTGAAGCAGGCGGAAGCTAACGGGCTGAAGCCCGAGCAATTAGAATTCGCTGATGATGGAATACTGGAAATCATTCGCCATTACACGCGCGAAGCCGGCGTGCGCAACCTGGAGCGGGAGATTGGCTCGTGCTGCCGGAAGATCGCGCGCAAGTTTGTTTCCGACAGCGTTCCCGCCGATTTCAAGGATGTAGTTAACGCCGAACGTGTGCGCGAAATGCTCGGTGCCATTAAATTTCGCCAGCAAGGCATTGCCGCTAACAGTGAAGTCGGACTGGCAACCGGATTGGCCTGGACGGAAGTCGGCGGTGAAGTGCTGCAGATCGAAGCAACGCTCACCAAGGGTCGCGGCGGCGTGCAACTGACTGGCAAATTAGGTGATGTAATGCAGGAGTCGGCTCAGGCAGCTTTGACATGTATCAAAGCTCGCGCAGAGCGACTCGGTATCAACCTGGACTTTATTCGCAAGCGCGACCTGCACGTGCACATTCCCGAAGGCGCGATCCCAAAGGATGGTCCGTCCGCCGGCATCACGCTGGCAACGGCGATGGCCTCAGCACTCGCGCGTGTGCCGGTGCGGAACAATGTGGCCATGACCGGCGAAATCACGTTGCGCGGGCGCGTGCTGCCCGTCGGGGGCGTGAAGGAAAAGCTCCTGGCTGCTCATCGCTTCGGCATCGACACGATTATTCTCCCAAAGGACAACGAGAAGGATCTGCCCGATGTCCCGGAAGAGGTTCGCAGTGCGCTGAATATCAATCTCGTGGAAACTATTGACGAAGTGCTCGCTCTTGGACTCGAAGATGCTTGTCCGACTGAGCCGACAATCAGCGATGATGCTGCCAAAGCACCGCCGATTTGGACCACCGAGCCGCCGTCCCAGGGCATTCAAACAACCGCGGAACAATAAACGGAAACCGTTGGCATTTGGCCAGTGGAAATACTTGTAGCTTGCGCAATGGCGTGGCCTGGCTCTTAGCGTTTGGACTGCTCCAGACTAGTCTCGGGTGGTCCGACGCGGAATATTTTTGACTTTCTGAACCCCGAGGCAAACAGGAGTCTGCATATTACTTCGCCTCGGAAACGATCGCCTCGCGTAATTAGCAATCCACCCGGCAGCCTCGCGCTGCCTTCATCAACAGGAGATGTTTATGGGAAAGCATGAAGACGCAGATTTGATTCTGAAGCTCTATGACCTTCGACGTGAGCCAGTGATGCGGGAAGCGCGTAACTGGCTATTCACATTCAACCCCACCAGCGCTCAGGACATTATCGACACGCTTTTGAGCGAGCACAGCGGTCACTATCGTATGGTGATTTCCTACTGGGACATGGCCGCTGCGCTGGTCAATAACGGGGCCATCGATGAGAAGTTGTTCAACGAAACAAATGGCGAACACATATTTGTCTACGCGAAAATCGCTCCTGTAATTGAGGACGTTCGTTCCCTGTTTGGCGCGCCTGATTTTCTGCAGAACCTCGAGTCGCTGGTGAAACGCATTCCGAACATCGAGGAAAAGATCACCGGCATGCGCGAGCGCATGAAGAAATTTGGCGAGATGCGCGCTGAGCGAGAGAAAACGCGAGCTGCCGCGGCTATGACTACGGGCACGTCCAGTTGAATTGAATGAACCAGCTCCGCGCTGAATTCCTGAAGAGCGCCTTCGAAGAGGCTGAGTGGCCCCCTGACCCAAAGCCCGAGATCGCTTTTCTGGGTCGTTCCAACGTGGGCAAATCAAGACTGATCAATTCTCTGCTGGGCGTACGGGGCCTCGCGCGCACGTCCTCCACGCCCGGCAGAACACAGTCTCTGAACTTCTTCTCAATCAATAACCGGTTTCGATTCGTTGATCTGCCCGGCTACGGTTATGCGCGGGCTCCCAAGGGAATCAGAGAAAGCTGGAGCGAGATGGCAACCAGCTACCTTGCCAAGCGCAACCAGCTTGTGTTATCAATTCATATCGTAGATTCGCGTCACGAACCCACAAAACTGGATTTGCAACTTCACGAGTGGCTCCAGCATCACCGGAAACCACAAATAATCGTTGCCACGAAATCCGATAAGCTCTCGAACAATGAATTGCGAAAGAGCATAGAGCGCGCACGGCGCGTGCTCAAAGCAGCAGAGGTGGTAGCCTACTCTGCTGTAACCGGGGCCGGACGCGAAAAAGTTTGGCACACTATCGAAAAAGCATTGGCTAGTTTTGATGTTTAGGGCCTCTGGATCGACGGGCAGTTTTGAGCTTCGGAGCCTGTGTCCTAAAATCCCGGATAAACACTTAACGTCCCCTTATTGTCCCTTGGGTTTTGCACAATTTGATGCGGGCCACGCGGTGGCCGCAGCCAGCATCAAATCCGGCGGAGACACCCCACGTACGAACAAGAAAGCTTGAGGCCCGGTCGGTCCGTTGAATCGCCATAGGCGGTGAAGAACAATGTCCGCACGCGCGTCCGTTTAGAACCGCCAGTGAAGCATTTCTCGTTAACCGAAGATCCTTCAATCACTCGACAAGATTAAGACTCTGACAACAACCTAAACCAACGCGGCGGTTCAGGAGCACGCCGCACCGAGAAAAAGATATGTCACAACGTACACCACGCGCGCGCGCCAGCGGCGCCAGCAATGATTCAAACGGAGACGACAACGGCTCCAGCACAGTTGCCACTGCCGAAGCTCCGCCTGAGAAAGCGGCTAAGGACTTCAAGAGCGAAGAAATGCTGAACCTGGCCGACCTCAAGGAGATGTCCATTTCCAAGCTGACAGGGATTGCCAAAGGCATGGATGTGCCCGGCGCGACCGGCATGCGCAAGCAGGAGCTGATCTTCAAGGTCCTGGCGGCCCAAACCGAAAAAAGCGGACTGATTTTTTCCGAGGGCGTGCTGGAAACATTGCCCGATGGTTTCGGTTTCCTGCGGGCGCCGGAATATAACTACTTGCCAGGCCCTGATGATATCTATGTCTCGCCTTCGCAGATTCGCAAGTTCGACCTGCGCACGGGTGACACGGTCAGTGGACAAATTCGGCCGCCGAAAGAGGGCGAGCGCTACTTTGCCTTAATTAAGGTCGAAGCGATCAATTTCGAATCGCCCGACCAGGCGCGGGAAAAAGTTTTCTTCGATAACCTGACGCCCCTTTACCCCGATGAGATGTTGAAGTGCGAAACGACTCCGGAGAACCTGTCGGCTCGCGTCATCGATCTCGTCACGCCGATTGGCAAGGGTCAGCGCGGCCTGATTGTCGCTCCGCCGCGCACCGGCAAGACGATGCTGCTGCAAACGATCGCGAACTCGATAACCGAGAATCATCCGGAAACAACCCTGATTGTGCTGCTGATCGACGAGCGTCCCGAGGAAGTCACGGACATGCAGCGCTCGGTTAATGGCGAGGTCATCTCGTCAACATTCGACGAACCTCCTACCCGGCACGTCCAGGTGGCCGATATGGTAATCGAAAAGGCGAAGCGTCTGGTGGAGCACAAGCGCGATGTCGTCATTCTGCTGGACTCGATCACGCGCCTGGCGCGCGCCCATAACGCTGTCGTCCCGCCCAGCGGAAAGATTCTCTCCGGCGGTATCGATTCCAATGCGCTGCAGCGACCGAAGCGCTTCTTTGGCGCGGCGCGGAACATTGAAGAGGGCGGCTCGTTGACGATCATTGCCACAGCCCTGATCGATACCGGGTCGCGCATGGACGATGTGATCTTCGAAGAGTTCAAAGGCACGGGTAACTGTGAAATTCATCTTGACCGCCGCTTGAGCGACAAGCGATTGTTCCCGGCCATCGATCTGCAGCGCTCCGGCACGCGGAAGGAAGAACTGCTGATCAGCAAGGAAGACCTGAATCGAGTCTGGGTAATGCGCCGCGTGTTGAATCCTCTTTCGCCGGTCGAGCAAATGGAAGTGGTGCTGGAGCGGCTGGAAAAATCAAAGTCTAACGCTGAATTCCTGGCGTCGATGCAAAGCTAGAAGAAAAGGATGAAGGCAGAAGGATGAAGGAAGAACAAGAACTTGTAATTGTTGATTGAAGGATGTGTTGAGCGTTAGGTCAACGGTCCACCTTTCTTGACTTCCCTGGGCAGTTCATCCTCCATCCTTCCGCCTTCATCCTGTTCTATGCGCGTTGCCTTACTTTCGTCTGAAGCAACCCCGTTCGCAAAGGCGGGCGGCCTTGGCGATGTGGCCGGCGCGCTGCCGAAGGCGCTGAACGCGCAGGGCGCAGAAACGATTCTTCTGCTTCCTCTTTACGATCTGGTTGATCGCGGCTTGTTGCGCGAACAGTTCATTGACAATCTCGAAGTTGAATGGCGCCGACATAAGCCAACCGTCCGCGTCTGGCGGAGCGATGCAGCCAGCGCGCCGGCGTATTTGATCGAAGCGCCCCACTATTTCGCCCGGCCTTCGATTTACGGTTATGGTGACGATCACGAACGCTTTGCTTTCTTTTGCCGGGCTGCGCTCGCTCTTTGCAAGCGCCTGGGCGATCCGCCCAACATCGTTCATTGTAATGACTGGCCGGGGGGCTTTGCCGCTGTCGAAGTGCGCGCGCGCCGGGCTTTCGATCAGTTCTTCGACCGGACTCGAACCCTCTTTTCCATTCACAATATTGCGTACCAGGGGACATTCGATCCCGGCGACTTATGGCATCTGGGTTTCGGCGAGCGTAACGAGCGTGACGCCTTCATGTTCAAGGGAACTGCGTCGGCGTTGAAGGCGGGCCTGGTCGCAGCCGACGCGCTTTCAACCGTCAGCAGGCGCTACGCGCAGGAAATCCAAACCGCGGAAAATGGTTACGGTATGGAATGGATCCTGCGCGCGCGGCATGACCGCCTGGCTGGGATAACGAACGGGGTGGACTACGAAGTCTGGAATCCTGAAACGGACCCGCACATCGCGGCCCACTTCGATGCTGATGACCTGACCGGCAAGCGCGCCTGCAAGCTCGACCTGCTGCGTCGCTTTGGATTGCCGCCGGAAGCGGACCGGCCCATCATCGCGATCATTTCCCGGCTCGTCGCTCAGAAGGGTTACGATCTGATTAAGGAGGCGGCCTCCTCAATATTGGCGACGGGCGCGTTCTTTATTGCCCTGGGAGCTGGCCAGTACGAAGATTTTCTGCAGAGCTTGCGCGATCACGCGCCGCAGCAGGTCGGCATCTACAAGGGCTACGCCGGCGAGCCTCTGGCGCACCAGATCGAGGCCGGCGCGGATATTTTCTTGATGCCGTCGCTATACGAGCCATGTGGGTTGAATCAGATGTACAGTATGCGCTATGGCACAGTGCCGGTCGTGAGGACCACCGGGGGACTCGATGACACCGTTGAGCAATTCGATGCGGCGACCGGCTCTGGTAACGGTTTCAAGTTCGGGCCTTACTCGGCCTCCGCCATGCTTGAAAAAATACGCGAGGCGCTTTACTTTTATAGTCAACCGGAGATTTGGCAGCGGATTCAGCACAATGGCATGACAGTGGACAATTCGTGGTCAGCGGCGGCGCAAAAGTATATTGAGCTTTACGAAGAAACAGCCAGGCTTTAAGTAGGACCGACATTCCTGTCTGTCGTTTCTTGCGAAAGCGTAAGTGACAGGCAGGAATGCCTGCACAAGTAGGACAGACATTCCTGTCTGTCATCTCTTGAGAAAGCGTAAGTGACAGGCAGGAATGCCTGTCCTACCAGGAATTCGATTTAGATCAAAGGTAAGGAGAAAAGATGAGCGAGCATGTAACAGAAGTGAGTGACAGCAGTTTTGAGAAGGACGTCCTGCAATCGGACCGCCCCGTACTGGTGGATTTTTGGGCAGCGTGGTGCGCACCTTGTCGCATGCTTGCACCGACGGTTGAGGCTGTGGCTGAGAAGTATGCAGGCAACGCCCGCGTCGTTAAGTTGAACGTCGATGACAACCCATCCGTGTCCCAGCGGTATGGTATCAAAGGCATTCCCACCCTTATCCTGTTCAAAGGTGGGAAGGAAGAAGAGCGCGTTGTGGGCGCAACTTCCAAAGAAGCTATTGCGCGCATGATAGATAAACACGTCACTGGCGCAGCAACCGCCTAAATCGTAAACGAATGGCGCGGGTTGCTGTGTCCGGCCGCCCGCGCCAGTTCTGTTCCGAATAGAAACCGTTGCCGTGCTGTTCAAGATTTCGACCTTAAGCAAGTCACTTTCCAGCAAACTCAATGAGCACCTCCCGCCACGGGCTTAAGACGGGCCAGAGTTCGTTCGAAGCGCGCCTGAAACAAAGGTTGCGCTCGCGGACAGTCGAGGACGCAAAGCTTCGCGCCCGGCAAGCCCAGGGAAAGCTGCGCCGTTTTGTTAATCTCAATTTTCGCAGGCAGGAAGTGATTGCCGCGCTTGCCCTCCGCCGTGGTGAGTGTAATCGCTGTGGCGCGTGTTGCGAGCTGGTGTTCAAGTGTCCCTTTCTTAAGAAGCATTCCGACGGCAGCAGCACCTGCGGCATTTATGAGAGCCGGCCCAATCAGTGCCGCCTCTTTCCAATCGAAAGACGCGACATTGAAGAAGTTCGCGGCACCTGCACTTATTACTTCATCGAAAAGCCCATTAGACTGGGAAAAGCAAGCTAGCCGTTTTCGATTGCCAATTACCGATTGCCAATTTGTCTCATCGAGAGCACAACGAACAAATCGGAAATTGGAAATCGGCAATCGGCATTGAATCATGTCCAAAATCATCGTCGTCATAGGCGCCCAGTGGGGCGATGAAGGCAAAGGCAAGATCGTCGATCTGCTCGCCGAGCGTTTCGACATCGTCGCCCGCTATCAGGGCGGGCACAACGCCGGCCACTCAGTCTATGTCGGCGACCGCTCCTTCGTTCTGCACTTGATCCCGTCCGGCATAATCCATCCCGGCAAGATCTGCGTCCTGGGTAACGGGATGGTCATTGATCCGAACGCGTTTTTTGAAGAGGCCGATCGTTTCAGTGCCCAGGGACTGGAAGTCACGCCCGAACGAGTAAAGATCAGCTCGCGTGCTCATTTGATTCTGCCGTATCACCGCGCCCTCGACCACACCAGTGAAGAGCGGCTCGGCAACGAGCGGGTGGGCACAACGCTGCGGGGCATTGGTCCTGCTTACGAAGACAAGGCCGGCCGCCGGGGAATACGATTCGCCGACGCCCTGGTGCCTGAAGTGTTGCGCTCACGAATTGAGCGGAACCTTGAAGATGCCAACCGGATCATTGTGGCGTATGGCGGCCAGGGTTTGGATGTGGACCAGGTTTTCAACGACACATCGACTGTGGTTGAGCGGCTGGCTCCGTTCATCGCCGACACGGCACATTACCTGAACAAGGCCGCGTCGGAAGGACAATCAATACTGCTCGAAGGCGCGCAAGCCACTCTGCTTGATGTCGACCACGGCACTTATCCGTTTGTTACTTCCTCCAGCACCATTGCTGCCGGCGCCGCCATCGGCACGGGGTTGGCGCCGCATCGCATCACCGGGGTGCTCGGCATCGTCCGCACCTACACCACGCGCGTGGGCGAAGGTCCATTTCCCACCGAAATGGTCGAAGGCGAAGCCGAGATGGGCCAGATAATCCGCGAGCGCGGGCGCGAATACGGCGCTTCAACCGGGCGGCCGCGGCGCTGTGGTTGGTTCGATGCGTTTGCCACGCGCTACGCGGCGGAGATCAACGGCTTCAGCTCCGTGGCCCTGACGAAGCTGGACGTACTCGACGCCCTTGATGAAATAAAGGTGTGCACTGGTTACAAATTGGACGGCCGCATATGCGAATCACTTCCTGCTGTGTCTCAGGACCTGCGACGGGTTGAGCCGGTCTATGCCACGCTTCCCGGGTGGAAGAGCGAGACCGTGGGCACAACTGAGATGGCTTCCCTTCCCGCGAACGCCCGCCGGTATGTTGGCTTTCTTTCCGAACAGATTGGCGTGCAGATCGGATTGGTCTCCACCGGCCCCGAGCGCACGCAAACAATCATCGTGAAGGATTCTGCGCTGGGACGCTGGCTGGCAGAATAGGATTTGGGCCACAGATAAGAATTGGGCCACAGATGAACGCAGATGAACACGGATAAGAAATACTAACCAGAAAGACACGAAGACACTGAGCTTAGCCAAATAATTAGACGACTAAGCTCATCTACCTGGCCTGAGTCCCCTCCTTTTACCCTTTGCGTCTTATAGTCTTTGTAGTTAGCTCCCTATGAGTAGTCTTTGTAGTTAGCTTCCTATGAGTAGTCTTTGTAGTTAGCTCCCTATGAGTAGTCTTTGTAGTTAGCTCCCTATGAGTAGTCTTTGTAGTTAGCTCCCTATGAGTAGTCTTTGTAGTTAGCTCCCTATGAGTCCTCTTCATTTATCCGCGTTCATCCGTGTAAATCTGTGGCCGGTGATCTTCTCGTGTTATCCGCGTTCATCCGTGTAAATCTGTGGCCGGTAATCTTGGAAGTTGGACATTGAAGATTGGACATTGTAGGCTTTTGCGCGTGGGCCGATAGCTCAGTCGGTAGAGCAACTGGCTTTTAACCAGTGGGTCGCAGGTTCGAGTCCTGCTCGGCTCACCACTCTTTCGAAAGACTTGCGGTTGGCCATGTTGCCAGCCGCTTTTCTTTTTGTAGCCAACTTTGAGATGACGCTCGCAGTAGCGCTTTCACTGATTGCTATTGACTTATTATTCAATATGGCATAAAAGCGCGTTATCTACCCGCTTCGCAATCCTTACAGGAGGACTTATCCTGTCTGAGATCAAATACCCGCTTGCCTTGGTGTCTTAATCTCGCTCTCCGGTGGTATTGGCGCCATCAGATAACGGTCACAAGCCCGTAAAGCTCAGGTGAGCAAAGAGGGAGTGAAGGCAAACTTGCCAAAATCACTTAAGAAAGGGAAAGATCATGGCGAACACTCACACGCAGGCGGCTGCCACTCAAATGAACAGTAAATACCTAACTCAACGGCTGTCGAAGCGGTTGGCGAATTTCAACCTCAAGGATGAGGTCATAGCCAAACTCGCAGACCGTGTTCTGATTGAGGGCCTGGAAATCAAGAAATTCGATGTATGCATCTATGGCATCTGCATCGATTATTTCACGGACAAAACCCCGAGACTGGATTCCGTTTTTACCAGGCCCGATATCACAAAGCTCGAGGTATTTCCTTACGGCATCATCGATTGGGATCGCTTCCACGTTCGCGTCGGTTTTGCAGTCGATGAACTTGCAGGGCGCACCGGCACCGCTGTCCCGGGTCACTGATGCTGGCAACGGCAATAAACACTGAAATGCGATCCGGCTTCTTGCCGGATCGCATTGTCCATCTACATCCCACGCGGTTGTGCAACCTCGCCTGCTTGCATTGTTATTCAGAGTCTGGTCCGAAGGAAAAAGCTGCGCTGGATCTGGAGCCACTGAAGAACGCGCTGCCGTTGCTCAAAGCGGAGGGCTATAACTTAATCAGCCTTTCTGGCGGTGAGCCGTTAACTTACGCACCCCTGGTGCCTTTGGTTGACCATGCACACGCGATCGGCTTTCGGGTCACCATGATCACGAATGGCCTGTTCGCCCCCAAGCGGATGGATGACGTGGTCTCAAGACTCGACGGCGTTGCGATCAGCTTTGACGGACTCGCCCCAACACACAACCGCTTACGTGGACGCGCAGATGCTTTCGAGCGCTCCTGTGCAGCTCTTGCGCGGCTGGCGAATAATGGACAACCCGTCGCGGCAGCAATCTCGCTCACCCGCGATGCGATCCCCGACCTGCCCGATCTTGCTGACCATTTGGTGGGCCTGGGAGCTAAAGCACTCCAGGTGCGACCGGTGGCACTCGCCGGACGGGCGCGGACTATGGCAGACATTTCCAGCTTCACTGCCACCGATCAAGCGCGGCTATACCTTGTTGTGTTGGCCCTGCAAGAGGAACTCGAAGGCCAGGTCCGCGTGCAATGCGATTTGGCTCCGGCGCAGAACCTATGGCGACAACGCGACGCCTATGCGGCATTGCTGGCGACCTGTACTCAAGAGGGCACGCCCGATCGAACCGACCCACCGTTGGCCGACCTGGTCAATCCTCTCGTAATCACTGAGACCGGTACCCTGAAGCCAATCGCCTATGACTTTAACTCGCACTTTGATGTGGCCTCGATCGAAACGCTGTCGCGCGAACAACTGGCAGATTACAAACAGCACAATTTGTCCGACCTCCAGATGCTTATTGGCGATGCGCTCGCCCGGCTACAAGACAATGATGGGCTGGTTGATTGGTTTGATTATTGCACCCGCCTGAGTGAAGAAAACATGTGTCAGCCAATAGGAGGCACCGAGATGCGGACTACACATTCACACCAGTCTCATCTGTAAGAGGCCACTACGGTTCCTACTACACCTCAAGAGGCGTGACTGGATGGAATCCGCTTGGTCGCTCTTTTGACCAGCGGGTCGCAGGTTTGAGTCCTGCTCGGCTCACCACACTTTTTCGAAAAATGTGCGGTTGGCCATCAGGCCAGCCGCTTTTCTTTTTTTCACTTTCCCTGAATGCTATTGACTTATTGGCGAATTGAATCGCTCCGTTTGCTCACCGATAACGCGAAGCCCTCTCATTCACAGCGCGGCTTTAGCCCGGGTTAACCGCGGTTATTTCAAACCCTGCAATCGAGAGGGAAATTCTTAGCCCCCTCCTGCGTTCCGTGCCTTTGGCGGGCCTCACCCCGGATTTCTGGAACCTCTGCGGGATTGGCGATATACCAACCTTACACGTTTGTTTTTCGTAGAGTCATTTCAGAGTTAGCACTTGCCCCGCTGCTCCGGACAGTCTTCCAACAATACAGTCTTCAAGCTGGAGGAGCACATGATCAAGATTAGCCTTACCAGAATTTTGAAATCACTTTCACTCGCCGTCGCCTTTGCCGCCGTTTTGGCTCTCGGCCAGGGCGTGGCCCACGCCGACGAAGTACTCATTTCCGGTTTTACCAATGGTTGCTTTGGCGTCGGATGTGCACCTGGGTCAAGCGCCACCGCCGGGGGATTGGTTTATTCAAACTCCACCTTCACCGGCACGACGGCGTTTGGGTTTCGCGGGCTCGGAGGGAATGCGAATCCAGGATCCAACTTTAATAATCTCGGGTCAATCAGTGTGAGCACCGCGCCACAAAGCTACAATATTCCGTTCCTGTTGCAGGTGACGTTCACTGCTCCGCAGGGAATAGACGGCTCGAATTCGTCGTCTTTTACGGCACTCGTGACGGGTACTGTCAGGAGCGACAATACGGGTGGCATATTCGTCGATTTTGACAACACACCGCAGCTATTCACCTTCAATGATGTGAACTGTGAACCGAACCCCGAAGGTCAGCCGCCGTCAGCGGGGCAAACCACCTGTGGCCAGGGATCGTTTTCCTTTAGTGTGAATGATATTGCAATTGATCCAGGCCAGACCGTCTCAGTGACCGGACAAATCACCGGCGCACAGCAAACCTCGGAAGTTCCCGAGCCCGCCACTATCTTCCTGCTGGGAACAGGTCTCGCCGGGCTCGCCCGGGCAAGGCGGCAAAAAATCAAACGTGCCAGCAGCGCGTTGCCTCAAAAATCATAATCCCACCAACGGTAGTTGGGGGATAGTTCAGATCCGGCCTACCGGAAGCACCACACTTCGAAACCCGCGAATCCCACCAACGGCAGTTGGTGGATCGTTCAGATCCAGCCTACCGGAAGCACTACACTTCGAAACCCGCGAGTCCCAGCACCGGCGGTTGGTGGATGGTTCAGATCCAGCCTACTGTACGGAGAGATCCATGCTATTAGGGCGAACTCAGCCAAGATTTGAGTAATGCCGTCGTCAGTTTCCCGCAAGTCCCTGCATAGGCCGAAGCTTCCCACAATTGATTAACACCGGCCTTAATTAGCACTTGGGGATAGTTCTTTCCAATGAAGTGCTGTCCATTGTTCATTAGCAGTAGAGCGCACTCCTCGATATCCATTCGGGGCACGATCCGAACAAGCAGATGCACGTGATCTGGCACCACGCTAATCTGGTCAATCGCAAAATCTCGCTTTGCGGCTACGCTCAACCAATAGTTGTTGAGGGCCCTGCCTAAGGCCGAGCCGAAGATTCCTTTTCTATGGCGGGTAGCAATAACAAGCTGGTGGGTCAGCTCAAACTTGGCATGCGCAGCCGTGAGCCCCACCGGCGGCGACGCGCGGTACCGATAGACGGGAGGCAACCGACGAAAATCGTAGCCGTGATGCTTTGCTTGTTGTTCGAGGTACGCCTGGACTGTATCGATGTGCATACGCCCTACACTTTTCGCGAGAAACCCACGCGCCCACACCGGCTTTTCCAGGGAGAACTGCCGGCTCGACTCTCGCGATGAGTTGGTCTTAATAGTTTGCATTACCTTAGAAATCGCTTGATTCGGTGGCAGGCTAACCAGGCAGCGGAGTTGATCGGGATGCGGTTGGCATTCCAGTAAGTGATAGTCATGTTGCGCACAAATCTCTGCCACAATTTCGGGGAGTTGATTGGCTTTTGACGCGAAGAGAGTGCGGCGGCGATGTGTGCGAAAACAAAGATAGTAGTGAAGCTGGTAGACCCAGTTCAGCGCCTTGAAGGGAGTGAGGAACATGGAAAGCAGAATATGACTGGGATCTTTTACGATGCAAGGCTGGATCTGAACCATCCACCAACTTCCGTTGATGGGATTTTTGTAACTCCGGAGACTCCGTCTGCTGGTAGGTTGGATCTGAACCATCCACCAACTGCCGTTGGTGGGATTTATGACCTTTGACCTCTGACCTCTGACCTCTGCCAGCGTGTAGATCCCTTGCCTGAGGCGGACCGCATATCCTTCATCTACCAGTTGATGGTTTCCGGAGCCCGCTTCAACGCGGCTCAAACCGGAAGCGCGCGCGGTCTCGCCGAGCACCGACATCCCAGCGCCCGCCAGATATGCCCGAGCGATCTCTCGCAGTGCCGTCTTGCGCCTGGCGGCCACGGCTGACGCCCTTGATACGTTGCCCCGATTTCTCAGCTCTTCCGGCCAACGGTCTTCGGCCAGCATCCAGATGTAGGAAAACGTCGGTTGATAGATGACGTCCTGAGGGATCACTTTCATCTGCCGTTGTAACTCATCGAGGGCGCGGGTGAATGCCGCGCGTTCGGTGACCCGGCTTGATACGCGCAGATCCGCGGTGGCCAGTTCGCGTTCGCGCCGGAGCACTTTGAGAACGCGCTGGGCTGCGGTTGACAAAACTCCGGGCTCGTCTTTGCGCCGTGGCATCCAGATGGCGGCAAAATGGCTTATCAAACGTGGGGCGACAAACATCGAGCGTCCCCCCGCGAGTTTCGCGTAATAAACGCGGCCGCGGCGCATGACCTCGTCCTTGAGGCGCCAGGTGAGACCGGTCTCTTCGTCCTTCTGGACATTGCGGGGCAAACTAACATCCCGCCGACCGCACACCGCGATGTACAACGACGGACCAGCGCGACGAGTATCTGTCAGCGTATTTGCAAAGCCCACGTCTTCGATGAAACGTTCAGCGTCAACCGCGCTTTCAATGCGGAGGTCTTCGTCGCGCCGCCACATGCGGTCGCGATGGAGTTCGATCTGTTCGGGGAGCGGCGGAGTGGTCACGGTGCCCCCTCCGATCAATACGGGCGAACCACTTCAAGTTTAGGAATCATATGAAAGTGACGCGTATTCTTGATATGGACGGTCAAACCATTCTCGACGGCCGTGGCTGCAATCAGCGCGTCAGGAATCATCAGCCCGTGACTGAGAGTGAATGTCTGAATCAAATCGTACGCCGTGTCTGAGATATTTCGGTCGACCGGAAGAATCCGAACAGGTTCAAGAAAGCGTTTGGTTTGGCTAAGTTCTATCTTGTTTCGGCAGCCGACGATTAACTCCATTGCGGAGATAGTGCTGATCTGAACGCGAAAGGCTCGATTCTGATCGCTGAGAAAAGCTCTCGCCTCAGGATGGCCGCGAGCAGCGTCGATCAGAACGTCTGAATCGATCAGCGCTGCTGCGTGAGGCGTTGTTGCCACTTATCGCGCTCCTTTCGCACCCAGGCAACGCTGTCAGTCATCTCATCGCGATCAGCCCACATCCCAAAGAACGGCAGGTTCTCAAATTTATTTCCATTGCCGGCGCTGGCGTGCTCGTGCACAACCGGCTCGACATGAACAATAACTTCAGTGCCCTCGGGCAGGTCGATTGGCTCGTCCAGGACGATGCTTCCACTGTGAATTTTGCCGCGTTCTGTCATCGTGGTGCTCACATTCCTTGAGCGGTGGAATTGTACCAAATTAGCGAATAAGAGGAAGCTTGTGAGTCACACACGGGGTCAGGCCGCCATTCTCATCTGGCGTTGTAACTCATCGAAGGCGCGGTGAATGCCGCACGTTCGGTGACTCCGCCGTCCGCGCATAGATCCGCGGTGGCCAGGCCGACTGGACGACAACACAGCTTCGTCAGCGTGCACCAGCAAGGCGTTAGGATGTGCGCATTCCGACACCCGATACCCGGCACCTGACACCTGATACCCGTCACTGCCTCTTCCATTCACCATTTACCATTTACGATTCACCACGACAGGTATCCTTTTGCCGTCGCCGCTCGCTCTCCTTTATGATCTCGCTCAAATCCACAACCGGCCGTATCTCAATCGGTCCAAGTCCATACTTAAAGCCTGGTAGCTTTGAGACAAGCTGAACCGCATGATTGAGGTCTCGCGCCTCAAGGATTTGAATGCCGCCAAGTTGTTCCTTGGTTTCCGCATAGGGGCCATCCGTCGTCGCGACTTCGCCGTTTTTCCAGTACAGGGTCAGCGCGGTCTCCGGAGGCTGAAGAGCTACTTCGGCGACAAGATGTCCGTTGGCGCGCAGATGGTCGTTGTACTCAAAGCATTCGTCTAACGTTGCGTTTCGCTCGCTCTCGGTCATCCCTTCGAATTTTCCCGGCTCGAGGTATCCCAAGCAAATGTATTTCATCCATTCCTCTTTGTTTCATGTGACTCAGAGAGCCGTAGCCTATCGTTCTGTTGGGCTCGACCTCAAAATTCGCAAACACTCCCGATGGCCGACGCGTAGCGTCGATGTGAATTTAGCCCGGCCTTTCAAGGCCGGGTAGGTGGCGTTAAGACAATTACCGTCGCGTAGCGACGATTGAAAGAAATCTCAGGCTTTTTCTCTTTCATCGCGTCGCTAACGCGACGCGAGAATATTTGGCACCTGATCCCGGCCTTGAAAGGCCGGGCTAAACTCATTTCGACGCTACGCGTCGCTCTGTAAAAACAGCGTTCACCACTTTTGGGGCAAAGCCCGTTCTGTTATCAGATAGTCGTGCGGAAGACCGAAATCGACAGCTAGTCCTTTTTTAGCGTCGAGCGAGATATAGTGCCCGCAAGATCAAAAGCCTGGGCCACCCGGCGCGAATATTTATACGGTTCCGGTTTGGACTGCGCCTGCACGCTCGTAATTCACAAGAATGACTCCATTCGAGCCGACTATGCTTTCCGTCACCTTGAAGGCCGCCGCGATCGTGCCATCCGCAAACAACCGCTTTCCAGCGCCTAACGTGATCGGATATATCATCAGCCAGAACGTATCGACCAGATCGTGCTTGATAAGCGTTTGAAGCAGATTCCCACTTCCCCAAACGTGCAGATCCGGTCCTGGCTGCTTTTTGATCTGGGTGACTTTTTCCGCAATATCTCCGTTTAGAAACACCGACGGCTGCCATTCGCTCGACGTCACGGTGTTCGAGGCGACGTACTTGGTGGCCGTGTTGGCGCCGGGCCATATATCGCCATGTTGGGGCCAAAACGCCGCCCAAATATCGAAAGTTTTGCGCCCCAGCAAGAGGTCGAGCGGCATATTCAACATTTTATTCAGGGCCGTTTCAATCGCCTCGTCGCGATCGTGATAGGGCGCTGTCCACCCGCCATACGCAAAGCCATCGCTGGTATCTTCGTCCGGCCCGCCCGGAGCTTGTATGACACCATCAAGGGAGATATGTTCAAGCACAATAATTTTTCTCATAACTAAGTTCCTTCGAGTCCTCTCTGATTTTGTTTAATTTACGGGTGTCCACGGTTTTCGCTGAGCCAGTGTAGTGCGTCATAAATTCCGTCACACCGGGATCGAACCCCAGCTGCGTTCACGCGGCTTCCCCGCAGGGTTATTAGGCCAGCCCTTTTAGGGCTGGTAGAGATGGGCGCAAGTTCGCAGAGGGCGCTTCAGCGTCCTTCTCGTTCCTGCTTTAGCATTGCTAAAGCGGCCACTTCAAGCCCGTTGAAACGGGCTGAAGTTGCAGGTGCCAAAGCGACCCAGCCGTAAAACGGCTGGTCTACTAGCCCTTCGGGAAAGCCGCGTGAACGCGGCTGGATTTCGCAATTTGCACAAACTCTTTTCTGTAAAGCTATTTGCGACGCACCACACTAGATAATGCCATGGTAGCAGGGATGCTGACTCGACAAGCGGCATCCCGACACCATCCCGTCAGGCGGGCATCGCCGGCAGTGTTGCCACTTCCGCTCACTTGCTTACGTCGTCGGGCCTCCAAACCTGGCGCACTCGACCGGATGGAAAACAGCGCCAGAGCCTTGGGCTGGCTCCTTCAACCCAGAATCACTGTGGTGCATGTTCCGAAGTCGCGGCGGCCAGACTATTCCGTTGCTCCCTTCGGGTCCGGGTAGAAAAGAAGCTCGCGCACCTCGCCCGCCGCATCGCATGAGATGGCGCCCTTGCGCGCCCACGCCAGCGCCTCGTCCATATCGGCAGCTTCCAGTATCCAGAAACCGCCCATATGCTCCTTGGTCTCGGTGTATGGCCCATCGGTGATGAGCACCGTACCATCAGGCTGCTTCCGCACCGTCTTTGCGTTGCTGGCCGGGGAAACTCCGCAAGCGAACTTCCTGGCGCCGGCAGCGATCATTTCGCGGTTGAGCGCGTGGATCTCCTCGATCATTGCTTCGGTTACGGCGGACGGGTCGAAGTCGTCGGGGAGGTAGTTAGCAACCAGATATTGCGGCATGACTTTTCTCCTGTAACGGTCTTTAATCTTAAGTCTTGGGGCGGGCCAGTTGCCCTGCCTTCACCATATAGTCGAACGGCCGGACGGAATTCGACAAGTCGTCCAGGAAATGTTTTTCGCGCTTTAGAACTATGCTTTACCGGCATTGCACAAAAAGCAAGATTCTAGTCCGGGTGGTCGTGCCTTCAAGCGCCAACGGCGCGAAATGTAATAGCCTGGGCCAGCGGCCCAGGGTGCAGTCGAGAGTAAACGTGCTAAGCGCTGAAAGCGCGAAATAGCGTGGTCACTCATTCAGTCGATGCTATTCATAGGAGATTGCGCGCTTTCAGCGCTCAAGGAGAATCGCTTGCGCCGTCACCCAGGCCGTTGGCCTGGGCTTTTACATTTCGCGCCCTTGGCGCTTAGCAACCATCAACGACTTTTTGTGCAAAGCCATGCTTTACCCACCTGGTCATCTCAAGATCCGCATCGGCTTCTGACGAGTCTCTTTTTATTTGCCGCGAATGAAGTTACTCATTACCGCTCACTGCTCACTGCTCACCGCTCACTGCCCACTCCTGCCTTCTGCTTTTCCCGAAACATTTCTGTGTAATGCGCGTTATCTGAGGATATGATTTCCAGAACTTCACCGCGCCTGCTCGGCCGCGTCATCGCCCTTCTTTTTCTGCTGACCCTCATTACCGGAGTATTCGCTCAAGGTTTTGTCAGCGACAGACTGTATGTCGCCAACGATGCAGCCGCCACCGCGACCAACTTCCTGACGCAGAGAGGCCTGTACGAGTTGGGCTTCAGTGTCTTTATCATCGAGATGGCCAGCAATATCGCCACCACCGCGCTCTGGTATGCTCTGCTGCGGCCAGTGAACCGAAGCATCGCCTTGTCGGCGGCGTTTCTCGACCTGAGCGGCGGTATTATCAAGACTTTCGCCCGCGTCTTCTTCATCGCACCGCTGTTCGTGCTGGGAAATAGCGCGGCAGTATTCCCTGGCTTCACCACGCAACAATTGCAGTCCATCTCGCTGATTCTTTTCAAGGTGAATAATCAGGGCACATCTCTGGCCATGGCCTTCTTCGGCTTTTCAGTATTGCTGAATGGCTATTTGATTTTCCGCTCAACGTTTCTGCCGCGCTGGCTGGGCGTGCTGGCGCTGATTTCAGGTCTATGCTGGCTGACGTTTATTTATCCGCCATTCGGCCGCAGCATATTCGTCTACACCTCAATCTTCGGCCTCTTGAGTTCCGTCGCGATGATCGTGAGGCTGCTTATCGGTGTGAATGAAGAGAGATGGAAAGAAGCGGCCGCCGCTGCCACATGAACGCCTCCTGCCTCCTGCGTTCTGATTACTTATCACTCAATAGTAAACCACTCTGCTTTTGGCTTTGCACAAAAAGTCGTTGATGGTTGCTAAGCGCCAAGGGCGCGAAATGTAAAAGCCCAGGCCAACGGCCTGGGTGACGGCGCAAGCGCATTCTCCTGAGCGCTGAAAGCGCGCAATGGAAATCCTATGAATAGCATCGACTGCATGAGTGACCACATTATTTCGCGCTTTCAGCGCTTAGCACGTTTACTCTCGACTGCACCCTGGGCCGCTGGCCCAGGCTATTACATTTCGCGCCGTTGGCGCTTGAAGGCACGACCACCCGGACTAGAATCTTACTTTTTGTGCAATGCCCTGCCTTTGCTGCTGCCGTGAAGCGTTGAATTGCTGCTTAAGAGAAGGCGCGTCGACCTGCCTGATTCAGTGTTCATTTTCTTCTTTCTCTCGCCGAAGGCGATTTAATAACTTAGCCCGGCGTAACACGCCGGGTTGGCAGGCGAAACCGATTACACACCCTGAAAGGGTTCAATAGCACTTTATGCAACCCCTTCAGGGTGAAGACTTGCAATTGCGTGATTCCCGGGGTGTCGCGCTCTCGCGCTCTACCCCAGGCTAAGTTATTGAACACCTTCGGCGTTGTTCACAACATTGCTTTGTCAGGCGGCGGCCTGTCACCCGCTGAGCAGGAATTGTTTGATAGCGAGTACGAGTTAACAAAAGCGGCTTTGCGACTTTCCGTGAACCATTTCTGCGTAATCTGCGTAATCTGTGGATATGTCCATACAAACTTCACCTCGTCTCATCGGCCGCATTCTCGCACTACTTTCTCTCCTCTTGATAATTAGCGGGGTATTCGCTCAGGGTTTCGTCAGTAACCGGCTGATTGATTTCAGCAGCGCCACGAATACCGCGAACAACATCCTGGCGCACCAAGGCCTGTTCCGGTTGGGCTTCACGGTCTTTCTCATCGAGATGGCGTGCAATGTCGCGAACACTGCTCTTTGGTATGTCTTGCTGCGGCCGGTGAACCGCAGCATGGCTTTGGTCGCGGCCTTCATCGACCTGGCTGGTGCGGTGTTCAAGACCTTTGCCCGCGTCTTCTTTATTACTCCGCTGTGGGTGCTGCTCCATACCGGATCTCCGGTGTTGAGCGGCTTCACGTCTGAACAAGTGCAATCGATCGCGCTTATCCTCCTGAGGGTGAATAACACCGGCGCAGCTACCGCGGTGGCATTCTTCGGTATCTCAATATTACTAAACGGTTATCTGATTTTCCGATCTACCTTCTTGCCTCGCTGGTTGGGAGTGCTGACAATGCTTTCCGCCTTGGGCTGGCTCACCTATTTCTATCCCCCGCTCGGCTCTCGCATGTTCATGGTGGCCGCGCTGGGGTCTCTGTTGAATGTGGTAGTCATGATCCTGTGGCTTCTCATCCGCGGCGTCGATGAAGATAAATGGCGGTCGCGAGCCGCCGCTGCGTCTGAGACCTGACACGCGACTTCTGCTTTTCGATGTCTGACCTCTGACTTCTGACTTCTGAGACTTCTGATTGCTGCGGGGTAACTAACATCCCGCCGACTGCGCACAGCTACCTATTCAACCGCTCGCGCCATACACACACATGCGGCAAGTTGCGGGGCTCAATCTGGCGGAGGCTTGGAAGGCGATAGACACTTCTGTGCTGGTCATCTACGGGACATCGGACTTCCTGACCTTGCTGGACTTCATTCGCCCAAACGGACGGCACAACCTGATAGAGGTTCCCCCTGACAATCCCAACGAGTGTGTCCGCCTCAAACGATTTCCACCTGGTCTCTTCGAAACGATGGTCGACTGGACGACAGCACAGCTTCGTCGGCGTGCACCAGCAAGCCGTTAGGCCACGAGTGTTCCGACACCCGACACCCGTCACCCGTCACTCGTCACGTGTCACCCGCTCTTCCATTCACCATTTACCATTCACGATTCACCAGCTGGGACTCTTCGTCGCGCCGCCACATGCGGTCGCGATGGAGTTCGAACTGTTCGGGGAGAGGGGGGAGTCCCGATGCATCGGGATTGGGTTAAGGGCGGCGGGTCAGCAAAAGGGAACTTCTGGCTGGATAGCGCGCTCGACAATCGCCACAACCGCAAGCCTGACCCCAGATTAAATGCCATAGCAAGCTTATTGAAACGCGCAAGACAGGTATTTATGGGTTATTTAAGTGGGCTGTCGTGAAGTTTTCCACAGATATTTAGCTTTTTTACCTCGGAACAACGAGATAGTTCAGTACGACATCAAACGAAGTGAGGGACGGAATCGAGTCGTCTTGGAAAGCGACAAGGATTGCTGACCCATTTAACCCGTTAACCATGAACATGAAGGAGAAAACCAATGGATACGATGAATACAACGACGCTCATACAAGTTTGTTCGGCGGCCACCAATGGACCAACAGAATCTACCTAAGATTCTTTTTAGCCATGTACGGGACACATTCCTAATAATGGTCTTCGTACTAGTGATTTTGATAATGGGGATGGTATTTGAGAGATTGATAGTTAGTTTATTTTGCCACTGCGGCCAAGCGCATGTGGATTCAATTCAGAGACCGATACAGAAGCCAACACCACCAAAAAAACCGATTATACCGGTACGAAAAAAAATTCGATAAACACGATGGCCGTCAGCGGCCATTTTTTATTAGGATACAAAACGCCCGCGAGTTTTCGCGTAATAAACGCGGCCGCGGTGCATGACCTCGTCCTTGAGGACCAGGTGAGGCGCGTCTCCTCTTCCTTCTGCCTCCTTCTGGATGCCGCGGGGGCAAACTAACATCGCCGACCGCACACCGCGATGTACAACGAGGGACCTGTGCGACGAGCATCTGTCAGCGTATTTGCAAAGCCCACATCTTCGATGAAACGCTCGGCATCAATAGCGCTTTCGACGCGGAGCTCTTCGTCGCGGCGCCACATGCGGTCGCGCCGTAGTTCGATCTGTTCGGGGAGAGACGGAGTAGTCATTGGGTTAAGGGCGGCGGGGTGAGCAAAAGGGAACTTCTTGTTGGAGAGTGCGATTGAGAATCGCACAATCGCAAGCCTGACGCCAGGTTTAGTTTCTTACTGCCTTAATTAGATTAAAGGGCGACGAATCTGTCGATTCATCGCCCTCGATTGTGGTAACGGTTTCAGTTTCTAGCTCCACTGGTCCGATACCATGCTTTCACAGCTTCCACTAGGAGAGCGGCTGCAACCGCCCACAGTAATTCGCTGAGAATTTCCATGACAGTCCCTCTTTTGCCGGACTTAGCATCATGGTCCCATTTTTTGATTAGCCCTGCTCGCGTTAAATCCGAAAAACGGGGAGCTGGGCAAGTTGTGAATAGAAACTAGCTAGTCTCTAAGACCCTAAGGCCCTGACTTCACGATCGTAGGTTAAATGTATTTAACACAAAGTTGCAAGCGCTAGCTCATTACTCATGAAGGGCACGGAAAGAGTAAGTGATCAACGGAAAGCGATGAGGCCTTCGATTCGTATGCATCCACCCGGAGAATCGCAGAATGGAAGGCCTGACCCGCGGTGTTTACTTCTACTGTTACGAAGTCTCAAATGTGGAGATTAGCAGGTCATATGATCGATCCCGGTCAAGCGTCGCGAAGGATCTTGCCCTTGCCCCGTGGCGACCGATAATAGTCAAAAGCCTTCTTTAGAAAGTCATGGCGTCGTCTGATGGCATACGGTTCAACAGATGCTTGTGAAATGTACTTTTGAAACTGTTCTAAGACAACTCGGTTATCCGGGTTCTCATATTTAGCTAATAAACTAAGGTTGCGCTTGATTTCGTCGAGGAACGCTACAAAGAAGTTGGCAAACTCCTTAATGTCACTTGCTTTTCTTTGGTCATGAAGTTCTTCGGCAAACAGATAAGCAGAAACCGCCACCGCTCGGCTTGATATGGCTAGCGCTTTCTCTTCGAATTGCTTATCCATTAGGTTGAGGACCTTTCTGATCCTCTCGAGGTTTTCGTCTTTTGGATTCAAGTTTTCGTTATCATCAAAAAACTCAGCAAGATCATCATAACGTGCACGCACAAACTCTCCAGTCGCATTTCGGCTGAAGGAGTTTATACAAATCTGTGCCAGCGTGAACTGTCTAGAAAAACGCTTTTCCGACAATTTTGTCCGGCTCAGAAACGGCGCGTTAGATCCCATCTCCTTGTAAACGAAATCACGAATTGTGCCAGAGTACGTTTTCAATAGTTCACCAGCATTTAGCCTTACACCGAGCTGCAAACGGCGAAAGATCTCCCGTAGAAATTCTTCGTCGCCAGGGTCCTCGTAAACAACGAACGTTAGTTCATAGTTGTCGATCTTATTCGCGAGCGGTTCCAGCTCTTTTCGCAGACGCTTGTACGTATAGTTTTCGCCCGCGATCGATACCGTTAACGGCCTCTCTTCAGGCTCTGGCTTAAGAAAGCTGAGTAAGGTAGACATTCTCTGTTTGCCATCAATGCACTCAAAATCGAAGTTGTCGTTGCCAGCGACCTTTGCTAAGTACATCTTCGGAATATCGATATTCTTAATGATCGAATCCATTAGCTTGAGTTGTTCGTCACGTGACCAAATCTTTTCCCTTTGGTAATCAGCATCCAGATCAATTCTATAGATGTAGTCGTCTATGAATTTTTTAATGGTAAGGGCAAGTAACTCTCGACCGGGACCAGATTTGACTTTCGCAGTTTTCTTTTTCGCAACCATAATCTGACGCTCTCTAATTGAGCACTCTTCGTAGGTATGAGAGTCTTCTGACGCTTGCCTGCCCGAGTATATCGAGGCTCTTGTATCTGAGCCATGTCCTAAATGGATTTGTCGTTCTTGTGTCTGGAATCAAAATGTTCTCAATCTTCGACAGAGTGCGTATTTGCGGAAAGAACCCATAGTTGTCGCGAATACCCTCACCAGTCTCCTCAAAATCTATTACTTCTATTTCGAACGCCTCTTGTTTCTCAAGATGCGCCTTGAATAACAAATCAATCAGATGTACATCATTCGGGCTGAGTGAGCAGCCGATAATTCTGAGCGTATCGCAACTAATTAACACCTCCAAAGCTCGAGTCCAAATAAACACGTAGGGCGCATGAAGATAAGTCTTCGCTGATCCAAGCGGAATAATATCAATTGTTCGCCGCCGCCGGCCCCGTATTCTTGCATTCACCCAGTTGAATGAACCGTGCAGCTTGAGAAGCGGAACGTTTGAGTCATTATCGAGAGCGAATGAATAGTTCGGTGCCACAAGGTGCTCCCTGTATGCGCGATCCAGAACGTCATCATAGTTCAAGGAGATGAACCCGACTACCTCTTCAGCTTCCTGTGTGGCCCGGCGTCGGTGTAGCTCGAAAAGCGCTCTGTGGAGGTAGAACCTACCCAGTTTATATGGAGTAAGAATCGCCTCAATGTCGTCCTGCACCAAATGCTTTAGCTTTCGTGTCTTATCGTCCCAATCACTCATCTTTGCATTCTCAATCAAGCTAATAAGCAATTCGATGTTTTTTAGTAAGCCGGACGTCGCAGAGACCGTCTCAAGATCTCGGATGTAATCAGCATCCGCGCTCGCTTTCTTAATTACTCTGGGTGAAACGTTCGAGATCAACAGACCGTCGCTTTCTGGAATAAGGTCAGGGTTCATCGCCAATAATTCGGCGTGCGTTGCTCCCGCCCCAAACAGATATGCCACTTTCTTTTTACGCTTCGACGGCAAGGTGTAAGCTTCTGGCAGAAAGGCAAATACTTCTATGTGTCTTGGTGATTCTCCGCCTCGAGAACCTTCAGTTCTTTTCCGGCTTGCGCAAAGGCGGCTGCTCGCGCGTGAAGTGAAATGGCAAAATTGCTGATGTTGAGTTCATCGTTTGGTTCGCGATACTCGCCTCGCTTGCCTCCCTTCGCATTCGAGGTAAAGAAACACGCCGCATCGTACAATCGGTCACGCACTAATCTCTCGCACACAAGTTCGTAGCGCTTCGCGTAACTGCGCTCTTGGAACATCTCGTCTACGCTGTATGGTTTGATGTTGATTCTCTTTGTAGGACGGAGTGAAGCCGGTGTTTCCTCGAGCATGAAGAGATATCCCAACCAAGGCCTTTGAGACGGTTTGAAGGCCCCCTCACGATAGGCTGCCCAAAAATCCGTCGCATTGCCCAGCGCTTCTTCAACTCGGTTGTTAAAGTTATTACCGAAGCTTCCAACTTGGGATTTAACCTCGACGACAGCCACCAGATTGTTATCCGACAAGACGACCAAATCCCATTCCTTACAAGGTCGATAGAAGCCCGGTAACGTTCTCGGTTTCCGTTCCGTGACGTGAATCTCAACATTGGCCAACGCGGCGTTTTTTACGATTGCCGCAATTAACCTTACGAAACCATCAGCGTGCTTGCCGCCGGTTACTGCGGCGCGGTTGCCGGCGTCTTTCACGCCAGACTGCCCGCCCTGATGTTTCTTTTGTTTCCCGCGCGTGCGCCAAAAGTGCTGAACTGCTTTCGCGAGTTGTTTTTGGTAGTCCAGCATAGATTAATGAAGTCTGATTATCCGGCCCGGGGCTAACAGCTTGGGCGTCTCCCTATCGATTCTCTTCGCGGCCATTTCGAAGTAACTCGGGTCAACTTCGACGCCAATGCTATTGCGCCCCCATTTTGCAGCCGCAACGTTCGTCGTTCCCGTACCCATGAAAGGATCAAGCACCGTGTCGCCGACGAAGCTAAACATTCTTATCAGTCGTTCGACAAGTACGAGCGGATACGGCGCCGGATGATCCTTAGTTGATGCTCCGGTCACGCCACTCCAGATTTGCTGGAACCATACTTTGTGCTGATCGGCTGGTACCACACTCAAGATACGAGTCGCCAGTGATGGACTTCTATACCCCCCTGGCTTGCGCTCCATGAGGATGAATTCTATGTCATTCTTTATTACTGCATTCGGCTCATAGGGTTTTCCGAGGAAGCCGCCTCCATTGCCTGTCGCCTCGTAAGCCGCATTCGCGATCTTGTGCCAAATGATTGGTGCGAGGTTATTAAAACCGATTGCCCGGCATCGCTCCTGAATAGAACTGTGCAAAGGCATCACTAAGTGCTCTCCCTTGTTTTTTCGCCGCGAGAGACAGACATCGCCGACCACACAAACAAGACGTGATCCCGGAGCGAGCACATCGAAGCAAGCCCTCCAAACCTTATCCAACTCATTGAGGAATTGATCGTAGTCCGATATCGCCCCTAATTGTGCCTGATTAGAGTTGTACTCCTTAAGCGTCCAGTACGGAGGCGACGTCACGACCAGCTGCACTGATTCTGGCTGAAGGAAATCAATCTTCCTGGCATCAACAAGGTACAGGTCGTGTTGAGTAGGTATCTGTTCGAGCTTCTCTTCGATAGCAGCAGTTAACGACCGGTCTTTGGCAATGCGGGGAAGAGCTGTCTGATGATCCTCAATTTCACCGATGCCATCTGGAAGGTATCGGGCAGGATCAAAGAGTTCTGTGAGAGCTTCAACTGCCTTGGCCATGCGGTCATTATCCCACATGTTTAGGCTCGCAACAGTGTACAAAGAGCAATTCTGCTGAGACAGCGGCATGATTTAGGGCAGCCCAAAATACGAAAGCCTCGCAAACTTAATCAATCGAAGGCCTGACCTCGGCTTTGGTTTCGCGTAATAAACGCGCCCGCGACGCATCATCTCGTCCTTGAGATACCAGATGAGGCGCGTCTCTTCGTCCTTCTGCCTGAATGCTGCGGGGCAAACTAACATCCCGCCGACCGCACACCGCGACCTACAACGATGGACCGGCGCGACGAGCTTCTGTCAGCGTATTTGCAAAGCCGACGTCTTCAATGAAACGTTCCCCGTCAACAGCGCTTTCAACGCGGAGCTCTTCGTCGCGGCGCTATATTCGGTCGCGATGGAGTTCGATCTGTTCGGGGAGCGGCGGAGTCCCGATGCATCGGGATTGGGTTAAGGGCGGCGGGGTCAGCAAAAGGGAACTTCTGGTTGGATAGCGCGCTCGAGAATCGCAAAATCGCAAGCCTGAATCCGGTTTTGGTTTCCTTATACGCAAGCCGACATGCGGCGCAGCATCCAATTTCCGCTAATTTTCGGCAATGTGAGTTTGCAGCAGAATCTTTTATCCGGAGTGAAGAACATAGTTTCCGCCTAGTGTGATATAAGGCCATAGAGCGATGGATAACGATTCAGATTTCGAATGACTTCACTGCGAGGAGTGCGAATGGCACCAAGAATTGACTTTCATGACAGCAGATATGAAGAGACAATAAACTACTCTTTATCCGTACAATCGATCGATTTGCTTGAAAGCATCGCTAAGCTAGGAATATATGGCGAGAGTTCAGGCGAAGTTGGCGCTCGGTTTGTGGATAAAGCTTTACAGGAATTCGTGGAACGCCCGCAATTCCCGCAGCGCGCGACTGAGGATTTGCCGCCCATAACTCCCGGCGATCTCATCCAGGGAGGATTCAAGAGTGAATAATGAAGCTCAGCTTTATGAGTGTCTCAAAGCAGTAGAGGAAGCAGCGACAGAGGGAGAAGGAGAACTAGACGCCGCGCGCCTGGTGTTGAAGCAGCACGAGTCACAAGTAAAAACTCGGATCGTGGCCTTAGTGTCTGAGGTAGCAAAGGTCGTCTTCGCATCAAACAGCCAAGCGCTGCATAAAAAAGCAGTACGGGCTTTGTATTGGGGCGGGCGCATAAAGGCTGCGGTGATCGCGGAGGCTTTTGGGGTGAATGAACACAAAATTCATTCGATTGCCGGCCCCCTTATTGAACAAACTTCTTGCGACGGCCGCTGCGGCAAATATATTCAGCTCACATACCGTTCACACTCAGACTGGCGAAGCAGCGGGCGCAGTTCGAAACACCGGATTCCTCAACTTTGCAGCGAATGCCGAGCGGAGCATGACGCGTTGGGTCGAATTGAATACGAAAAAGATCAAGCGAGAGAACGCGCAGAAGCTGCAGCATATTGCGCACAATATGGCCATCATTGGGGAGTCGACAACATCGGTGGCTCGCGTGCCGAGAACGGTGTCGACTGGATTTCCAATAACCGACCGATACACTTGGAAAACGCGAGTCTCGTCAGTGTCGATGCCAGCTCAATCGTTCTCAAATTGTTCTGCATGAATTGGTGCGGTGCGACCTTGGTAAAAAGGATCTCCGCTCGTGAGGATGAACGCGCCGTGGGCGCCGGAGAATCACAGGCTGAGGGAAACGATTCGAAAGGTTAACCCCGACAACCGAGAGAGGCATTGCCTGGCGTGCAGCTCACCTATCAAAGCGGCTATCCAAACCAAGTTCACCAGCTAATGATCAGTGTGTCGAAACACCTATATCTAATCAAGGACGGTAGTGTCAGGTTTCAGACGAAGAAATTTGACCATACTCTGGCGAACGTCCACCGGTCTGAAAAACAACATGTTGTTCATTATCTTGTTCGCGACCACTTCAGCGGTGCGTTTTATGCTGAGGCCACGGCTTCATCCCAGTTAATCCCAGTGGACCAATTTCTTTTGCGAGCATGGTCAAAGAAGGACGAATATATTTTCTGCGGAATGCCTGAACACCTGTCCGTCCCTAATACGGTTGCAGACGCTTTTCCAAACATCTTGGAATGGGTCGATTCGCTTGGTGTTAAGTTGCTCAACGTCACGAGCGGTTTTCAAGGCGGGATTCGCGATCTGCCCACTTGGGAGGGGTATCTCCGAATGTTGTTCAATTTGGATGAGGAGACTCGGTTATCGGAAGTCCAAGCGAAAGCTGCAAGGATAAGTAATTACTTGAATCATGAACACGGAGATCGAGCTTCCAAAATCGATAAATGGGCATACCGCGTGGGTACCATACGACTGCCGTCAGGAGAAACAGCCACAATTCATAACGACTAATGGACCTTAACCTTACGCCATGCTAGGAAGATATCCTCAAAATCCTAAGGAACAGTATGACTTCCTGGTAGAACAGGCAGAGCGTTACGCTAAAAATCGTCGTAATGCCGAACGCACGTTACGGTCCTGGCAGAATCGCGCCGCCGATTGGCTCAAGCGGAATGCCCCCAATTCGGGTTTGGCGTCCGACCTTGTTGTAATACCTCCAGTCAATGTAAGAAGGGGTTTAGGTGTGTTACTACGCGCGCGCCGTGTTGTGCCAAAATTGAGCAAGTCGCCGCACTCACCGGCTCCAAGGAAGCTACCTACAAAGACCGTGTTCATCGTTCACGGACACGACGAAGGTCTGAAGAACGCTGTCAAGCAGTTTCTTTCTCAACTTGGACTACGTCCCATCATTCTTCACGAACTGCCCAATCGCGGCAGGACAATCATAGAGAAATTCATTGATCACTCGGATGTGGCTTTTGCGGTGGTTCTGTTAACACCAGACGACAAAGGTGGTTCATCAACGGCCCCACGCCAAAAATTGCGGTATAGAGCCAGGCAAAACGTGATCTTAGAACTAGGCTACTTCCTTGGTCGACTGGGGCGAGCGAACGTCGCAGCGATCTATGATGAAAGTGTGGAAATGCCGTCTGACTATGAAGGAGTTCTGTTCTTGCCATTTGACGAGCGGGGGAGGTGGCGACGGCTGCTTGTTAAAGAGCTAAGGGCCGCGAAACTTCCAATTGATTTGAATCAGTTACGGTCACAGTAATATTTAGAGGCAGCGAGGAAATCGGGCGTTACGCGAGGCCATGGTCCAAATTATCGCGGCAAAAATGATCAGGACTGCCAAACCAATTGACGACAAATCGATCCATTTCACGGGATAGAAAAGAACTAACCCGCCGCCAATAAGACCAATCACAATCCCGCCAACTTGTAGGGCTCTATCTACTGACATTTAGGCAAAATGTACCCCTGTACTTCCTATTTCCGATTTCTCCAACATTTCCTTCTCAGCGGCAGTCTGTTGTTCATGCCAAGTAGCCCATTGTTGACGTTCATATTGAACTTCAGTCGGATTCACTATTCGCGTCCGCAATGAAGAAACTCGCTCATCTTCTTCGGCAGCGAAGATCATGCGCCACGCATGTTCTGCGGTGAAACGTCGTACAAGGTCCGTTTGTTCTTTCGTCATACGCTCACCACGTTGCGGCGGGCGCTTCCCAACCTCTGTATAGAGAAGATGCTCCGGTCCAAGCGGAAGTACAATGCAAGTGCCAGGACTGTTCCATCCTCCAGTAAAGTTGTAGTCGGCGAGGCTATTGTAGTTCAGTCGAATAACGGGATTATCGCTTGTGATCCATGTAGAACCCTTTGAAGGTTTCAGGATTGTCCATTGGTGTTGATGCAGCACCTTTGCAGGAACTGTTAAAGCCCTCTTGATAGCCCACTGCCAATATTGTCGGCCCCTCAGGATTTCCGCTTCAACCTCGCCACCGCCAGTCGGTAAGCGCCTAACTGATACACGAAGCGCTAAACCCTCGCGCTCAGCCGCAGGCAAATTCAGGGGTTCAATTGTCTTACCGGTTTTAGTGGCTTCTTCAATCCGGCGGATCGATTTTTCCATTGTCTCCTTCATAAGCTGCGGCGCTGTTTCGTCCAGACCTTTCATTCGTTGGTTGAACCATGCCGGTGTGCGGACATCTTGAAGGGCCAGGAATCGGATCAGACGCTTCCAGTCGTCGCGAGTGAGGCGCTTGTCTGAAATTGCTTTCCTGATCGGGTCTTCAGCGGGATGTTCGAATTCGTGATCAAACCATTTCTCAATTTGATCTGTCTCTTGTCCCGCAGCGATTTGCGTGTAAAGGTGCGCGTGATTTGCAACGGCCTTACTAGAAAACTGCTTCCAGACAGGAACGTTCTTATGCTCTACAAGAATACGATACGTCCAAACTTTACCATTCGCGGCAGCCCAGGGCTTCAGGTATAGGCGCGGCAGATAGTGATTGTCTTTGTGGAATTGATCAGTCAAATCTTTTTATCGTAAAGCGTGAAGACCGTCGATCAGTCGTTCCCGCTGGCTCCAGCTCATTCGTTTCCCATCGGCATTCTTAGTCTTGGTTCATCCAGCGACGCGCATCAGGTTAGAATAAACTCGATTAAGGCTTTGGTGTAATCGCGACCCTCAAGCATATCGCGTTTATTGATGATCTCTTCAAATTGCTTTTTTAATGTCTCAGGCACCTGGAACCCAGTCTTTTGAGTTTTTCTGATGCCGGGACCGTGTTGTTTCAGAAGGCGTTCTACTATTTTGTATCCAAAGACAAAAGTTCTCTTAGAAATGGTTCCTGGGTGTACCCATTTTTCGCCGTCGAAATCGACGTAAAAGCCTTGTTTCTTTATATCGTTCGCCTTTGTAATCCATTCTAAACCCTCGAAGTTCAAGCCCGCAGACGACGACGGCGATTTTTGGACTTTCATCGCTTTCTTAAGTTCTTTCTCAAGTTGCTTTTCTAGGCTTTGCCCTCCAGAGCGAGAGGTTCGAGTTAATGCATTAAGGGCGACACTCCGGACAACTTGCGAAAGTAACAAACCGTAGGTCACGTTGTGCCTTATACCGTGATTTCGTAAGATTTCTCGCCTCATCTCATTGGGGACATCTATTCCGGTAAGGATGAGCGTTAGCACCTGCGCCTTCGCAAGCTCTTCCATCGCGAGAATTATGTGAGATGAACCTGGGCCATAAAGTCGGTTTGCGCCGAGAATCTCGGCAGCTCGCAAATGTCGTCGCGCGTTAGCTAGAGCAAGGAGCGCGCCAGCACCCGCTTCGCCATCGTTTGGTAAACGAATGTTTTGTCTGCGCTTCTTAGCCATTTCAACCGTAAGAATGTCTTGATCTAAGCTTCAAACGAAATTCCCGGGATTACCAAGTGCTGGGGAACACGGCACGAACGGATTTCAGCCCGTGAAACGGGCGGCTGAATTCATATTTTTTAGAACCGCGATTTTTCAGTCGTTCGCTTCACTGACTTAATCAATCCCGCTGCGCCACCCAGCGCTGAAGCGCTGGGCTATTATCATTTCAGTCCGCTCGCGGACGGCCAGAAACCACTTTTGCAGCAAATCGGCAATGTCATTGCTTGATTTCCATCTCGGAAGAAGACGCTCCGGCTCGCTCCAGGTGTACTTTGCAAATTCTTGGCGGGTGCGCTTTGTCCGCAGATTCCAAGTGGCGCAGTAGCCTTTCGCGACGCGCCTTCTCTGTCCACATCCGCGCCGGCTGCGGAGATTTAGGTCGCGCAAGTCCCGCTCGGCGTCAGCCTTGGTTTCGTTCTTCAGGCAGATTAGGGCCAGGCCGGCAAAGCTGGAAGCGGTCGAAGCTTTCGGTAGTGCTCCGTAAGTGAGTGGCTCGCCAAACAAAGAAAACGCCGCGCTGAAATATCGGCGCGGCGTTCTCGTCTGAAAAAGATGCTACCTATCGCCAGAATCTCAGGAACCCCTTGTCGTAGATAACTAGGTAGTGAGTTTCAGTTTGAATAAGATGCCAGTCCTTCTCTTTGACCATTTCCAATAACTCTGCACGTGACGCGTACTGGCGAATGCTGCTTATCGACCTACGGGCGACCCCGCCCGTCCCATCAAACGATTGTCTTAACCAAGCTTTTGTTTTCATAAGCTTTTGCTCCTTAAAAGTAAATTTATAATATCGGTCATTTTAACACGTTTAAGAACCTGGTCAAATCGCATAAGTCGCAGAGGGAAACGTAAAAGTTTTGCCTCAGTTACGTATCCGCATGGTAAACACGGAATCAACGGGGACAATTTTTTCCAGATAATCTGCCGCCTGATCGATCGTGAATTCTCCGATGGCAGCTTCACGTCCACTTCTACGCCCAGGGCGCGCAGGCGCATGAAGTTGTACATGATCTCGCGCAGTTTCGGACGATCGTCGAAGAAACCAAATTGCAGCATCAGTTCTTCGGCATAGAAGCCGATGCCTTCGTTCGCGCCGGAATCGTAGTAACGCCCCGGCGAATTTTGTTTTCGTCAAGATCTCCTTGGGACTGAGAACAGACACACCCTCCGCAGGCGCAGCTTCTGCACACTCGCAGGTGGCGCGGCGGTTTCGCTTACCTGAGCACTGGTTGCAGTGGTCGGGAACGGGCATACGCATCAACTGCGGGAAGACTCACCGCGCGACCGCATGCATCCCGCAAATCACACAGCAGCGGACGAAATACACTCGGGCTGGATAATGCGCGTGACGCGATTCTACAAACCCGCGAAGCGGGTGTCAGCATAAAGCCCGGGGCGTGAGCCCCGGGCACCCGGCAGGCCGACCCGGTCGCTATCGCTCCCGGTAATGACTCCACAATCATCAACGCCTTGATAAAAAATACGGTGGAGGTTCCTAACGTGGCCTCCACCGTCCCTCGTCTGGTTTCAAGTTTCAGATTTAAGGTTTCAAGTCAAAGACAATACCCAAAACTCAATATTTCGTATGAGGCGCGGTGAACGTCATGTAGATCGGTGATGTTAGGCAATCCTCGGCGGCGAGGAATCGTAAATCGCAGACCTCACCCGGTTTTCGTTCTCGTGCCAACTTCATTGAGCTATTGCTGAATTACTTTCACCTTGGGCTTGCTGTCGCAGTAGGTGGTTAGTTCTATCTTGCGGTATGGTTTCACAAAAACGAGGCCCCTCCCATTTATCGAGCAAGGTCGCACATACAGGATATCCGCATTCTCCTTTTCGATTATTCCAATCAGGCTGTGGCCCTTCTTAGCGCGCTCCTGTCCAAAAGAGGCTGGCGTGTTGAAATATGCGGGACGAGTCGCCGGTGAACGTCCAGTCCGCATACCGAACGTCAGTATCAGCAACGTCGCTGCGAGCGTTGTCAGAGTAGTCATGGTGTGCTGTTACCTCCCTCACACAAAGGAGATTCGATGACCTCCCACGGCATTATTTCCGTCAGCGAAAAGCAAAAGCTAAGTTGGCGCATCGTGACGTCCTTTGTACTGAGTGTGAGGACCAGTTTCCGATCACCGTTATGCTTGAGATCTTCGCCAAGTTCTTCATTTAGAGTAAACGCAAGAGAACACAGAACGTCTTTTCTCTCTCCTGGCGTCATCATAAATCTGGCAAACGGCTTAGCCGAAGGAGCCGCCTTTTCCTCTCCCAACACATCAGCGCCCTCGACGAAATTCTGGCACCTCGTCGTAAAGTGCAAAGGATCTTTTGGCGACCCGAGGGGCACAAACCGCGCCTCGGCTCCGGCTACCTCGAACTCCTTGTCGCCTGTGTTTGATATTTGAAACGGTACATTGAACTCCATACTTTTCTGCTTCGGCTTGTACCACATTTCGAGAAAGCCGCCCTCGCTCACCTCCGCTTTCGCATGTTTCGGAAAGTACTGGCGCAGTCCAGCAATGGCACCGGGAAGCGCAAGCAAGGCGAGTACAAAGGCCAGCAGCACGTGCCAACTCTTAATCCTCCTGATGAGTCCTGTTCCTTCTGTTGGTTGTAGGGCTGGCGCGGCACGTTCGGTATGTCCTCGATCGGCGCCAACGTAGGGTCGCGACCGGTCGCGCTTCGTATGCTGCCTCATCGTGGCGATCCTCCAACCAAGGCCAGTAATCCGCAGGAAATGCGGCCCAAATTTACCACTCTTTTGTACAGATCGCGAGGTGCTTCATATGCAGTGGGCGGTAAACAAGTGTGGGGAAAAAAGGTGGTGAGCGCGTCGGAAATGCTGTGTGTTGCAGGCAACGAACTTGATGAATTGGAGTCTGCCAATCTGATAAGTGATTGCCTGGCCCGGTGAAGAGGCGAAGAAGACGGCCTCTTGCCGAGCGGTGGCGCGATCGACGGGGACGATCTTTTCCAGATAATCTGCGGCCTGATCGATGGTGAATTCGCCGATGGCCAGTTTTACGTCCACTTCCACGCCTAGGGCATGCAGGCGCATGAAGTTGTACATGATCTCGCGGAATCGCGATGCGTCGGTCTCGCCCAAGGTTACGGTCTTTCAAGCCCCATCTCCGAAACCGACGCTCCAGGTAGCTCCAGGCTGTACTTTGCCAATTCCCAGCGGGTAGGGCTTTGTGCGCAGACTCCAGATGGCGCAGTAGCTTTTCGCGACGCGCCTTCTCTGCCACATCCGCGCCAGCGGCGGAGATTAGATCGCGCAAGTCCTGCTCGGCGTCGGCCTTTGTTTCGTTCGGTAGGGTGTTCAGAGTCCAACGTCCAAAGTCCGCTAGTCTCTGTCATCGCCCGTTGCATTAGCGGATCGGTTCCGAAACCGCAATGTCTGCTTCACTCGCGTTAAAACATCTTCCGCCTCACAACATCTGCTCCAAACGGTGCATGGGCAACCGGAGTGATCGCCTGGTCTTCAGCAGCTGGGACCAGAGATCGCCGACGCTTGCTATGCGTTGGGCCATGTTCCGGATGGTGAAACTTCGCGGCGCAACCTCTCCGCGTTCAACTTCCTCCCAGGTGCATGGCGCGGAGACAGGGGCGCCTGGTCTGGCGCGAACAGTGTAAGCAGCGGCGAACGTGGCACTGTAGACGTTGCGGCCGGTGTCGACGAGAATGCGGCCGCGCCGATCCACTTTGAGAAACTCGCGCGTGAGATTTTCCGGATCACGCGCTGCCAGTAATTTACCAACGCGATGAGCGAAGTGTGCGACTGTGCCGAAATCCGCCTTTGCGTCCAGGGGCACTGCGATGTGGAATCCCTTCGAACCGGTGGTTTTGATCCAACTCGGTAGCCCTAACTCTTTCAGCAAAGCGCGCAAGTCCAGCGCCGCACGGCACAACACGTCCAATTGACGTTTGTCAGCAGTGTTGCCAGATGGATCGAGATCAAAAACGCAGATGTCGGGCTTGTAAAAGTTCGGCGTACGCGAAGGCCAGACGTGAATCGTAATACTGTTCTGGTTCGCGAGCCATAACAACGATCGTGTGTCGGTAACAATCGGATGATTGACGGTGCCGTCGTTCTTCGGAACCTCCACGCGTTTCAGCCAGACAGGAAAACCTTTCGAGACGTCCTTTTGAAAGAAGCCGGGCGCGCCGATGCCGCGGTGATAACGCTCCATCGTCACGGGCCGACGGCGGATGTGAGGCAGCATCACCGGCGCAATCGCTTCGTAGTAAGACACAAGTTCTCCCTTAGTGATGCCGTCGTCGGGAAAGAGAACTTTCTCTGGATGACTGATCACTCCCTCTCCACCTCACGCGGCCCCGACACAAAAAGGATTCCCATCAGAATCGGGAAAGTTCCCAGTCCGCGGGAGCGGACGACGGCATAAAGCCTGGGGTGAAGCGCAGCGAACCCCCAGGTCACAACGCACAAAAATCGCAACAGCCCGCGGAGCGGCCGAAAGCCGTCGAAAAATGGACATCACTCGTAATTCCCCTGCTCCTCCGCCCACTGACGGCCGCTTCGCGGGCTTTAATTATTTTCGAACTCGATTCCTGGGGTTTCGCTGCGCTCACCCCAGGCTTTACGCTTTCACGCGCTTCGCGCGTTCCGTTGACTAATCACTCCCTCACAACCTCACGCGGATTCTTGTCGTTGCGAATGCCAAGAAGTCTTGGGTGGCGAAGTTTGTTGTATTTGGTCCATTGGATGAAACCGACTTGTACTACGATCCGCGGGCGAACCCAGTGAGCACGCACACGGCTATCATCTTTGCTTCGCGCTCCAACTTTGCTTCGCGGGAGGCCGACGGCTTTTGTAAACGGCGGCGTATCGATTTCCAGCTCGTCGAGCTTGGCGCGCAAATCGAGCAGCATTTGCGTATTGAAGCCGGTACCGATTTTGCCGGCGAAGACAAAGTCATTTCCTTCGTAGTAACCAACCAGGAGAGCACCGAGGCCCGCGCGTTTACCTTGCGGCTCGGTGAAGCCGCCGACAACCAACTCCTGGGCCAGCTCACACTTCATCTTCAGCCAGTTTGGCGATCGGCGTTGTTCATAAACCGAATCGCGGCGTTTCGCGATCACACCCTCCCAGCCCTGCTGTTGCGCACGCTCCCAGGGTGCTCCGTCATGCAGCTCCGTGACGCGATGCAACGGTGGAGCGAGCGGCAGCTTGCGCAACAGCGCACGACGCTCCTCGAGCGGCAGGTTCATTAGAGAGCGGCCATCCAGCCACATGATGTCGAACACGTGATACGCAGTAGGCCCATGCCAATCGATTTCGCCGTCAAGAATCAATTCCTTGTTTGCGAGTTTGGCAATCGCGTGAGCCAGCGCTGGAATTGCTTGCGACAAACGATTGCGCGAGAACAATTCCACTCGGGAACCTTTCTTGTAAGCGAGCAGCCGGATGCCGTCGAACTTCCGTTCAAAGATCCATTCGGGACCGTTGAAACGTTCCTGCGTCAGCGTAGCGGCCATCGGCTGAATCCACTCGGGAAAGGACTTAGACATGGAGAGACTATAACAGCGAGGTCGCGACAAGTCAGAGGTCGGAGATCAGGGGTCAGAGGCCTGGCTAGAGAATTCACTAATCGCTCGACATTCTCATCGGGTATTCGGGAAAATGAACCAAGCCCGCAGAGCGGGCGGGGCTTTGCACAAAACGTCGTTGATGGTTGCTAAGCGCCAAGGGCGCGAAATGTAAAAGCCCAGGCCAACGGCCTGGGTGACGGCTCAAGCGCATTCTCCTGAGCGCTGAAAGCGCGCAATCGAAATCCTATGAATAGCATCGACTGCATGAGTGACCACACTATTTCGCGCTTTCAGCGCTTAGCACGTTTACTCTCGACTGCACCCTGGGCCGCTGGCCCAGGCTTTTACATTTCGCGCCGTTGGCGCTTGAAGGCACGACCACCCAGGCTAGAATCTTACTTTTTGTGCAATGCAGAGCGGGCGACAGATTTGGAGTGCGCCGGCAGAGTCCCGACTTGTAGGGACGGCGATGGCGCTTTATGTCCGACAAACTTCAGTTTGTCGCTCCGTTGAATCCCCTTAGCTATCGACAAACTAAAGTTTGTCGGACAATCCAAAGCGGTGTTTCCCGATGAATCGGGATTGCCAGCGCACTCCAAAATGCTAACGCCCGCTTTGCGGGCTCAACCGTCTTGGTGACTTCCTGAATACCTTCTTATCCCGACGTGATGGCCGCGACTATGCCTTTACGGATCTCGATGAGTGGCTCAGTCCGGCCTTAGTTAAGCCCAGCATTTCGTCGTAAGACCCGGGGACCGTCTGAAAACTGATGTTCAGGCGATTCCACATATTAATCAGGCCGATTGCGAAAGTTAATTCCGAGATTTGTTTCTCGTCAAAGTGAGCGCGAACGCGATTGTATATTTCATCAGGAATTCCATCCCCGGAGAGTTTGGTGACGGCTTCAGTCCACTCGAGCGCTGCTTTTTCCGCGCCGGAGAATAACGGTGACTCTCGCCAGATCGGAACGTGATAAATACGCAGCTCCTGCTCACCGTGGATCTTGGCTTCCTTGCAATGCATATCAAGACAGAACGCGCACCCGTTGAGCTGAGAGGCCCTTATGTTTACTAGATCAAGTAGCGCGTTCCCCAGCGAACTCTTCTTCAGGGTTTGATCGAACTCAAAGAGCTTTCCTGTCAGTTCCGAAGATTGGTCAAAGTAATTCAAGCGTTGACTCATGGTATTTCCTTTCAGGCACCTCGATCCCGGACGTGTCCGCAGGATCGAGAATTGTTTAAGGGGAAGTACTGAGTATACAACTGAGAGGAGCAGGGATACAGAACAGCGACTTGATGGTCGCGCTCAGGACATCAGAGTCAGGCCTTCGATTCTGCGATAGAATTGATGGCCGGAACTATTGCGGCTCCTGTCTGAGCGCCCCTGAGCCAGAGCACTTATCAAGATCTAACTTTAGTAACGCCTCCAGGAATGTCTTAATTTGAAGTGAAGTTGCGGTCCGCTTGAGGCCAGCACCACTCGTTCCTATCTTTGCTACACGCGGGCAAGTGCCGCCCCCCTCGGAGTGACCCGCTACCGTATGAACCAAATCACTGGTAGAACAAGTCTTCCAAAATCAGAAACGTATTCGGTTGGGGACATGGCTGGGCCAACTTAAGTAGGCCTGATGCATAACACCGCCCTACGGAGTATTATGTAATGGTTTTGATAGATAATTAGTAGTTAGACCGATTCACAACAGTAAGACATGACGAAGGTTGCTGCGTATCAAGCTCCGCTTCTTCCGATCGGGTCGGCGGAGGCCATCGATTTGATTGCTGTTCAGGTCAGAGCATGCGAGTCAATCGGCGTGGAATTCCTGTGTTGCCCTGAGGGCGTGCTTGGCGGCCTGGCCGACTACGCGAGTCGACCTTTCGAGATCGCGATCGACGTGCGGAGAGGGCAGCTTCAGCAAGCGTTGGAGCCGATTGCGAGCGAAACAGTCACGACGATTCTCGGGTTCACCGAAATCGATGACGGTCGGCTCTTCAACTCAGCGGCAGTCGTTTACAAAGGGACCGTCACTGGCGTGTATCGCAAGCTCCACCCCGCGATCAACAGGTCGATCTACGAATCTGGTCACGACACGCCCGTTTTCAAAGCCAACGACCTGACGTTCGGAATCGTCATATGCCGCGACTCTACTTATCGCGAGCCGGCCCGGGCCATGGCGGATTGTGGCGCGACAGTGTTGTTCGTGCCGACGAACAACGGACTGTCTCCGTCGAAGGGCGGAGTCGGAATGGTTGAACAAGCCCGCGAGACGGACATCGCACGGGCGAAAGAAAACCGCGTATCTGTGATTCGCGCCGATATCGCCGGTCGAGCCAACGGCCTGGTGTCGTATGGGTCGTCCGGTATCGTCGATCGCGACGGGACAGTTCTGCAAACAGCGAAGCAATTCGAAGCCGGTCTGGTCGTCGCGGAAATTGAAACGAGCCCTATGGCTCTCGCATAGGCGGAGAATCGGTCTAACAAATCGTTTGGACGCGAGCGGCGGGAGCGTGTTTCGCAACTTGATTCGTCCGGCGATACTTGATTGAAATCGCGCCGCCGCGTCAACTCAGCCGTTAGGCGCTCCCGCCGATCATAGAAAATTATACAATCGGTGATATATGGTTTAATGCTTGCCAGGATAATCTAGCTCGCCGATGAAAGCTGCCCCCAACACTATCAAACATACACAGACCAGTTGCTCAAGCTCTGCCCTGAGGACAGCACGGTCCTTCAGTACGGCGGCTCGTCTCCCGCCGAAACTTTATTGAAATAGAAAAATGGATTTAGAAGACGGTTCAATTATCAACCAATACAAAATCCTCTCGCCAATCGGCAAAGGTGGAATGGGCGAAGTTTATCTGGCGCAAGATTCCAAGCTCGACCGTCGGGTCGCATTGAAAATCCTGCCGCCGGAATTTGCCGAAAACAAAGACAGAATGCGCCGTTTTGTCCGCGAGGCGAAGTCTGCTTCCGCTTTGAACCACCCGAACATTTTAACGATTTTCGAGTTCGGAACTGACGGCGAAGTGCATTTTATCGCCGCCGAATTTGTCAGAGGCGAAACTCTACGCGCAAAGCTAAAAGGTAGTTTGTCTTTACTGGAAACGCTCGACATCACGATTCAAATCGCCTCCGCCCTGCAAGCCGCGCACGAAGCCGGAATCATTCACCGCGACATCAAGCCGGAAAATGTGATGATTCGTGAAGACGGAATCGTTAAAGTTCTGGATTTCGGTCTGGCGAAGCTCGTCAAACAGTTTCCGCTTGATGCCGAAGCCGAAACCCTAATGAAAGGCCAGACGCAAACGGGGATGGTGATAGGGACTGCCGCTTATATGTCGCCCGAACAAGCCAGGGGCGCGCGAGTTGACGCGCGGACGGATGTTTTCAGTTTCGGCTGTGTGCTGTATGAAGCGCTTTGCGGGCGACGACCGTTCGCGGGCGAAACGATCAACCACATCATCGTCGCCATTATGGAGCAACAGCCGCCCGCTCTATCCAAGCTAATCGAGAGGTGTCCGGCTGAGATCGAGCGCATTACAGAAAAATGTCTGGCTAAAGACGCGGGCGAGCGTTATCAAACGGCAAAGGATTTACTTAACGACCTGAAAGAGTTCAAAGAAGAACTGAGTTTTCAAGCAAAGCTCGAACGCACCGCCGCATCGCACGCGCAAGAAGCACAAACTCAAATTCTCCGATCCGACACGACACCCGAAAATCAAGAAGTCAAACAGAAAACCAATCCGCACTCTGCCATCTCAAATCAGCAATCAATCGCCGTGTTGCCGTTCGCGAATATGAGCGCGGACGAGGACAACGAATATTTCTGCGACGGACTGGCGGAAGAACTTCTTAATGCGCTGGCGAAGATTGAGAATTTGAAAGTCGCAGCGCGGACATCGGCGTTTTCGTTCAAGGGCAAGAACGCGAACATCGGCGAAATCGGCGAAAAATTGAGCGTCAAAACTATATTGGAGGGCAGCGTCAGAAAATCGGGCAATCGAGTGCGAATTACGGTTCAGCTAATTAATGTTGCGGATGGTTATCATCTCTGGTCTGAAGTTTATGACCGAAAGATGCAGGATGTATTTGCCATTCAGGACGAGATTACGGCCACAACCATACGCAATTTAAAGATCAAGCTTTTGAAACCTTTGTCTATTGATGAAGCCACTCCCGCAAACTTCGAGGCCTATAATGCGTGCTTAAAAGGTCGCCATTATTTAAACAGGCGGACAGCAGCAGATATATTGAAAAGCGTTCAATATTTCGAGCGGTCCATATTGCTCGAACCGGAGTATGCACCGGCATTTTCCGGTCTGGCAGATTCCTACAACCTGCTTGGTGCCGGCGATTACGCGGTGCTTTCACCGGGTGAAGCATTTCCGAAGGCTAAACAAGCGGCAACTCGGGCATTAGAGATTGATCCGTCGCTCGCTAATGCACACACGGCATTGGGTTGGGCGGCAACGTTTTATGATTGGGACTTGAGCCGGGGCGAGCAACACTACCTCAAGGCGCTCGAACTCAATCCCGGCTATGCAACTACACATCATTGGTATGGAATGCTCCTTGCCATACGTGGAAACTTTGACAAAGCCGTGGTTGAGATCGAAACCGCTCGCCGACTCGATCCACTATCTCCAATCGTCAACTCAGATGTAGCCTGGGTTCTTTATCATGCCCGTCGCTACGACGAAGCGATTGCTCAATGTCGAGAAACAATAGAACTGGCGCCAAACTTTTCTGTCGCACACTGGAATCTAGGTCAGAGCCTTAGAGAAAAGGGAATGCTTGCAGATGCGATCGCCGAATTTGAAAAAGCGGATGAACTATCTGGCGGCAACCAGGTGTTTCAAGCAACTTTGGCACACGCACTTGCTCTGTCGGGGAAGAAAGATCGAGCCATTCAGATTCTCGAAAGATTCATGATTGATTCAAAAACCCGCTATGTTGCGCCACACGCAATGGTCATGATCTATATCGGACTCGGTGATTATGAGCAGGCGGTACAATGGTTGGAACGTGCTTACGAGGAACGGTCTGACTTTATCACTGAGGCGTTTGTTAATCCGGCGGTAGATCCGCTACGTGACAATCCCCATTTTCAAGAGGTAATGCAACGGCTAAAGTTTTAGACGGTTTGCACCGGCATCTGCCCTGCCGGTTACCGCCGTTCAGCGCGAGTATTACGGTCAGGGCTCACTCTTTTGACGCCATCTGGAATGCGGCGGAAACGCGCCCCCTAAGATCAGGTTGAAATAAAAAAAAAGACTCGTCAGAAGCCGATACGGATCTTGAGAAGACCAGGCGGGTAAAGCATGGCTTTGCACAAAAAGTCGTTGATGGTTGCTAAGCGCCAAGGGCGCGAAATGTAAAAGCCCAGGCCAACGGCCTGGGTGACGGCGCAAGCGCATTCTCCTGAGCGCTGAAAGCGCGCAATCGAAATCCTATGAATAGCATCGACCACACTATTTCGCGCTTTCAGCGCTTAGCACGTTTACTCTCGACTGCATCCTGGGCCGCTGGCCCTAGGCTATTACATTTCGCGCCGTTGGCGCTTGAAGGCACGATGAACCTGGACAGAATGAAATACGGCTGGTTGCGGATTTGAGCGAAATCATAAAGGAGAGCGAGCAGCGGCGGCGAAAGGATACCTCGCGATGAGGGCGGCCACGAGGTAAAGAAAGCGACGAAATTATTTGCAGAACCTCACCAGCAAGTTCGCGGAGCGGCAACATTTTGGAGCGCGCCTGCAGAGCGAAGCGGCGACGGCGCTTTGGATAGGCCAGTATCACTCCCTCACAATCGGGGGGTACTGGCCTATCCAAAGCGGTGTCGCGCTACGCTTGCCACCGCACTCCAAAATGCGGGCGTCCTCCTCGCGAGCTCAGCCGGTTCGTTGGTGGGATTCGACTTATGAGGCAAGGCCATCCAGCAACTCAATCTCATCGCTCAAACCCAGATACTCCCAGCGCAATAACGAGATGGGCACGTTTCCATTCTTCCACAAATAGTCCTGGAAGGCGCGCAGGTTGAATTGCTCCTTCTGATTAAGCCGCGCGTCCGCGAGGAATTTGATGATTTGGAGTTTGCCGATCTGGTAGGTGATTGCCTGGCCCGGCGAGGATGCGAAGAAGACGGCCTCCTGGCGCGCGGTGGCGCGATCGACGGGGACAATCTTTTCCAGATAATCCGCCGCCTGATCGATGGTGAATTCTCCGATCGCCAGCTTTACGTCCACTTCCACGCGCAGGGCCCGCAGGCGTATGAAGTTGTACATGATCTCGCGCAGTTTTGGGCGATCGTCAAAGAAACCAAATTGCAGCATCAGCTCTTCGGCGTAGAAGCCGATGCCTTCGTTGGCGCCGGAATCGTAGTAACGCCGGCGAATCGGGTTTTCGTGGGCCCACGAGAGCGTCATTTGAAAGTAATGGCCGGGGACACCTTCGTGCACTATCAATGGTCTTGGATCTTTGGCAATCGAGAGCGAGAAGTAATCGAGATCCACGCGGCGCCATGCTTTAGCCGTTGCACCGCGGTGCTAAGACTTGATCGGATCGGCGAGAATCGCGCCCTGAGCTTCGCTCTTTTCAGCAGCAGTTGCTGGTGCTTCAGATAATTCGACCGCTCCAACCGGGCGTTTGAATTACGTGTGGAAACTGAGCTCCGAAAGGCAGTACTCAAGATGTCCGGACCGATGAGCATGATCAGGATTGCGTGGGGTGTAAGTACGAGCGGCGGCGGATCGTGAATGGCATGGGTGTACGGATCATGGATTACCGCACCAGGTGTTTTGCAGTGTGAAGCCGAGGTCCTTGGTGAGCTGGAGCATCGAATTAACGGCCGGAACTAAACGCCTCTAGGAATGTCTTACCTTGAATTGAAGTTGCGGTCCGCTTGAGGCTAGCATCACTCGTTCCGATCTTTGCTACCCGCCGGCAAGTGCCGCCCCCCTCGCAGTGACCCGCTTCCGCACGAAGCAAATCACTCGTAGAACAAATCTTCCAAAATCAGACACGTATCGGGGTGGTGGACATGCTGGGCCAATTTAAGTGGGCGTGATACATAACACCGCCCTATGGAGTATTATGTAATGGTTTTGATAGATAATTAGTGGTTCGACAGCTTCCTTAGACATTGAACGCGGTTCATATGATGTGGACATATTCATTTGTGGTTCTCGCGATAATGTTGGGTCAATGCAGCAAACAACCTGATCATTCGTCGCCAACAAACCAGCCCAGCCCGGCGGTTTCCGAGAAGTGCGATTTCTCATCCTACAAACCTTTCAAAGGTGGGATGCTTCAAGCGCCTGGAGTTTCACTACCCCAACCTCAGTATCCGCAAGAAGCGAAGGATCGAAAGCTACAGGGGACTGTGAGTGTACGTGTGTTAGTTAACCTTCGCAGTGGTTTGGTGGAGCGTGCTTGCGTGGCGGAAGGTGACGAAGTGCTTGGGCAAGCGGCGGTTCAGGCAGCCCTCAAAGCCAAATTCGCGCCGGACTGGGGGCATAGCAAATATCTCGCGGAGCGCTACTCATACGTCGAAACACTTATCAAGTACAATTTCATGGGGCAGTAGGGCGCCGTCGAACAAATCGTTGCACGCGAGCCGAACCAGCGGGCTTCTTATCGACAACTTGCGTGTATCGTAGTTGCGTGCGGCCGCGTGAACTCCACCGTTAGGCCGCTGGAAGGTTACGATGGCAGTAGAGCGAGACAAAATACTTATTGATAACCTACGGGAATCGCTGAATCTCTATCAACGTTCGCTTGTGTGGGCGATGACTGCGGCGGCGGCCTTTTTCATCTTCTCCCTTAGTCTAGGCAATCCGTCTATGCCGTCCATCCCAGTTCTCTATGGAGAAGTAAGTCGCCCAGTCGCATGGATACTAGCATTGGGGCTTTCCTTTGTACTCGGAATTCTCGCAGCGTCGGCTCTTGGAAACGCCAACGCTACCCTGTCAAGACTTTCAAAACTAGAGGGCATTAATCAGGACGTGCTCGATGACATTCTGTTCTATCCGTCGCTGGCGACGAATGCTAATAGCGTGGTGAGATTTGGTGCAGTCTTATTTTCTCCGGCAGCGGTATTGATTGGATTCAGTCTAGAGATTAGCCGGGAATGGTCGGGCGGGGCGCATAGGAATACATCATGGTGGGTTGGTCTTTTGATTTTTGTCATTATCATCGTAACGCCATACGTTGGAATCGTTATTCAAGTGCGGCAACTCGCCCGCTCGCGGGCTAACAACTCATTCAACCGGGGCGCGGGTTGAATCATTTTCATCATCACTTTCACTGATAATTTTGAATGGTTTCGCCCGGTTAATTCAATCGTAACGCCGGCGAATTTTGTTTCGTCAAGATTTCCTTGGGACTGAGAACAAACCCACCCTCCGCAGGCGCAGCTTCTGCACACTCGCAGGTGGCGCGGCGGTTTCGCTTGCCTTGAGCACTGGTTGCAGTCGTCGCCACTCCGGCGTACGCATCAACTGCGGGAAGACTCACCGCGCGACCGCATGCATCCCGCAAATCAGACCTCAGCGGACGGACTACACTCGGGCTGGCTTTGCCCAGGAAGTCTTCGGCTATGCCGCCTGATATAGGGGTAGGGAGAACGAGTTGTTCCCCCTCCCTCCGAACCGGACAGGCGGGTCTCCCGCATCCGGCTCTCTAGTTGGTGGTTCACCTCCGAGAGGATTGACCACACTGCG
>Ga0137371_10000059_pt1 | contig 57298 bp, 47 predicted proteins | sample SagtaG_7_FD_104919 | JGI IMG/M metagenome (GOLD analysis project Ga0137371, IMG submission 104919) | Vadose zone soil microbial communities from Sagehorn Ranch, Mendocino, California, USA - Sage1_R_40_16 metaG | ecosystem: Environmental > Terrestrial > Soil > Vadose zone | place: USA...
ATACGCGCCAGCAGCGTCCCAACACCTCCCAGTTTCTGATGGGAGAGCCACATCGGTGGCCGGTGAGGAAGGAGAACGCCGCTTGCTCGCTCTTAACTTAATGTCTATGGGGGCGCGGTTCACCAGCCCGCCGCCGTTCACCAGCCCGCCGCCGTTCACAGGCCGACATGCGGGCTGGTGAACCGCGCCCCTACCTGTAAACTGCGCCCCAACATGGGGGGAAACGAGAAGCGGGACCATAGCTGGCTGATTGCAATGACGCTCAACGAAGATCCATTTTTCCGCCTCTCGTTCTTACCTGTCTGATTTCCTATTGAATCTGGAACGGGATCGTAGCCTGCTGGACAGTGCCAGAAGAATCGGCGAGCAGCAGAAGGGTGAAACTGGTACTCCCCTGCGGGACCAGGAACGCACACTGCCCGGTTTGATTCGTCTGGCCCGCGCTTACCCCGAGAGGAATGGTGTTATCGCTATCGGGCACCGCCTTCGTGCTCCCTGTCTGGAGGCGTATGTAGTCGCCGGGATAGCCTCTAAAGTCATTAGCGGAGTTATTGTCAATTTTCAGCGTCATCACGATGTAGACCTGCCCCTGGGGCGCCTGCTGATTGTCGCCGCTCAGTTGTTTTGAGACAGTAACAAGCGTCCAGGTTGTGCCTGAGTAGGTGGTCGTTTTCCCAGGTGTCACGGTCTGCGGCTGATACTTGCTGACATCGGGATTGGCTGTTAACGGCACTTTTATCTGCTCCTCGTCGGCCTTCCCCAGGATCAGCGTCGATTTAGTGACATCTATCCTGGAAGAGACAGGGAAGTCAACCCAGTTTGTGCGTGAAACGGTCGTCGCGGGACCGGACGAGAACTGGCTACTCCCAGGCTGCACGCTTGTACCATCCGGCAGGATCAAACGTAGCATATCGCCGTAATAATAATTAGAGCTGCGTGAAGTCTTGTTTTCCTCTTTGAGATCGATGCGCACGATGGAAGGCGTTGAAGCATTCGTATCGTCGGTGAAACTCGCACCTTGTTTCGTGTCCACGATGGTGATATTCACATCAGCATAGATCACTGCCGCGTTGACTGGCGACGTGGTGGGAGGCGCAGACGTTGGAGTAACACCATTGTTGTAAGTATTACCTGCTGAAGTTACCGTTGCCTGCACATTACCAGCGCTAGAACTGATAAGGCGATACCCGAAGTAGCCCAGTGCCCCACATATAACGAGGATCACGAGAATGACAGCCAGCACTCCACAACCAATCTGCCCCAGTACCCTTTTCGATGAGTCCTTCTGTGGTCGTGTGTAAACCGGTGGTGCCTGATAGCTCTGGTAGTTCGGTGGAGGTGATGGATAGTCCGGTGTGGATTGCGGCGCCTGTGTATAGGCGCCAGGAGGCGGAGGCGGAGGCATCTCCATACGCGTCGCCATAGTAGGGATTGATCCAGCGCTGTTGGGAGTAAGCTCGGTTGGCTTATTAGCGCTTCCCTCCACAACCGCACCGCAGTTGGAGCAGAAGCGCTGGCTGGGATCCAACTGCGCATGACAATTAAGGCAGGAACGAGCAGAGTTCTGTGCCATTATTTTTCTCCTTGTGAGAAATGTTTACTAAAGATGACCGGTGGCAATAAGCAGCGGTTATGAGACCCGGAAGTCCTGCGTCACCTGGTCAAAGCCACTTTGTGCCAGCAAGATCAACGTGTACGTGGTCGCGTTTTGCGGAACAAGAAACGCGACCATCCCCATCTTGCCGTTTACCCCTGCATCAAACGAAACGGGCAACGTTGTATCTACTGGCGTTGCGGTAGTACTTCCGGCTCTCAAACGCATATATGCAAAGGCGGAACCGGGGATTGCCGTCTGCGATAAGGTGTTGTCCACTTTGAGTGTCACGGTGACATAATGCATACCCTTGCTGGCTTGCTTTCCGTCGATGCTCAATTGAGAAGTAGCGCTCACCAGTGCGTAGTTCAGGCCAAGGTATTGAAATGTCGCGCCGGTGATATTCGACGTTACCGGTGCATAGCGGCTCAGATTGGCACCCGGCGTCAGTGGAATATCTAGTTGCGCCTCGTCGGTCGCTCCCAGTCGCAAGACGCAGAGCTTCGCCTTTGTGTCGATTGGAACAGGAAAGTCGAGAATACCCGTCTGCGTGGCTCCAGGAGCCACACCGACGTGCGCCTTCACATAGGTAGGAGTCAGCGTTTTCCCGCCCGGAACTATCAGGCGAGCAATCGTATCATACATCAGGTTAACCGGAACCTGTGTTTTATTTTGCGCCTGGACGTGTACGCGCAGCATCCCGTCATAAGCGGAATTGGGATCATCGGTAAAGCTCTGCGCCTGTTCAACTTTCAATACCGTCATCGTCACGCCAGCATAGGTCACAGTCGCGTTTATCGATGTGCTGGTTACAGCGGCTTTGCCTTGACTGGTGAAGCGCAGGACGACAAAACTGACGCCAGCCAGTATCACGACTAGTAGCAAGAGCACGAGAATCAGCCCCGGCCTTCCCTTTCCGGCCCTTCTAGAAGTCGATGGCGAATCGGAAGATGGATCGTCGGCCTGAGCAGACTGTGGGAAGGAGCGCTGCGGAGGAGGTCCCCAGGCAGGTGGATACCCTGGCTCCGATACGGGATTTTGCTCTGACCGAGAGACTGTTTCCTGGAAGATGTCCGGCTCCGATACGGGTTTTGCGGGGAATTGCAAGCCTGGTTGTGATGGTGAGTAACCGGGTTGCGATGGTGTTTGGGAACCAGGCGGAGAAGAGATAGGGGCCAGATCTAGCCCACATGTTACACAGAAACGCTGATTGAGAACGGTTGCAGCGCCACAACGCGGACAAAAACGAGGAAATCCCTGGGCCATAGCTATTCTCCTTACCGAGTTACCTACCTGTTATTCAGAATACCCTGCTCCACCACATTGTACACTTACTATACTACAAGCAAGCAGAATAGCTATGATCTAGCTCACTTGAAAGCGCCACATCGCCGCCGTGAACCTTGATCCAGTTCTTGGGAGCCCCGCCGCCTCTCAGGCGCTTTCATTCACACAACTGAAGGGCAGACTATCCCTTCATAGCTGTCGGTGTTGACGAAGATGCCGGTGTTGACGAAGGTGCCGGCGTTGACGAAGCTGCTGGTGTTACCGAAGGTGCTGGCGTTACCGACTTTGCTGGTGTTACCGAAGGCGTCGGCGTTGACACAGGTGACGATATCGAGGTTGATACCACTATTGGAGTCGAGGTTAGCACTGGAGCGGGTGCTGTCTCGCCGGGTCCAGCAGAAGCAGGAACGGGCGTGGGAGTCTTTTGACCGTTCACTGTGATGGTGGTGGCGCGTGAGATGCCCACTGCGATGCCCAAAATGCTTATCATGATGACTATGACGACGATGGCAGCATGAAGTAGTTCCTTCTTTGGGGGATGCTGAGAGCGGATATACGCCCAGGCGCCTAAAAGCGTCGCGGTAGTGCCAATGAGGGCTGCGAGCAGACCGATAATATCATTTATACGCATCTTTTGTATTCCTTTACTACATCATCACTTTTTGTACTTTATTATAGAGATCTCAACCGACGTGAAGCCATTCTGAGCCAGGGTCTCCATCCCTGAAATAGCGTGCTGAGCAGAGGAAACAGTTTGGAAAAAGTCCTTCGCTCCGGGTGGTCATGTATCTTCAAAAACTATCACGTGTATCTATATTGTAATCGATTACAAAGTATATGTCAAGGATGCAAAGAAACACCCTCACGTCGAGAAAAGTGGTATAATAGGGAGAATAATCTGGAAAATTTATTCTATACGAGGATTAGGGCAGTATGGCAGATTTCAAAGTCGAGGCACCCTTTCAACCTACAGGCGATCAGCCAGAAGCTATCGCCCAGTTAACTGAGGGTATCAGAAATGGGCATAAAGCGCAGACGCTCTTAGGCGTCACGGGTAGTGGCAAAACGTATACCGTCGCAAAGATCGTCGAACAGGTACAGAAACCAACATTGGTGCTCGCCCCCAACAAGACACTGGCAGCACAACTATATAGTGAATACAAAGAGTTCTTTCCCAATAATGCCGTTGAATACTTCGTCTCTTACTACGACTATTACCAGCCAGAAGCCTATATTCCGCGCACAGACACCTACGTTGAAAAAGAGAGCATGCTTAACGAGGAGATCGAGAAACTGCGCCTCTCCACGACGCGCAGCCTCTTCGAGCGCCGCGATGTCTTGATCGTCGCCTCGGTCTCCTGCATTTACGGTCTGGGCAGTCCAGAAGAGTACGGTGAAGTGGTACTCACGTTGAAAGTAGGGGCAGAGAGACGGCGCGATAAGATCCTGCGCCACCTGAATGAGATCCAGTACGAGAGGAACGACGCGAACTTTATTCGTGGCCGCTTTCGCGTACGCGGTGACGTGTTGGAGATCTTTCCAGCTTACGAGGATGTCGCGGTCCGCATCGAGTTCTTCGGCGACGAGATCGAGCGTATGACCGAAATTGATCCGCTGACTGGCGAGGTGCTGGGCAAACGGCAGCGGCTCGACATCTACCCCGCCAAACACTGGGTCACGACACAGGAACGCCTGAACGCAGCGATAAAGTTGATTGAGAATGAGTTAGAGGAGCGCCTGGCAGAACTGGAGGCAGAGGGCAAGCTCCTGGAGGCGGCGCGCTTGAAGCAGCGCACCAATTTCGATATGGAGATGCTGCGCGAGACGGGCTTCTGCTCAGGCGTCGAGAACTACTCGCGCCATCTGGCGGGCCGCGCGGCGGGAGAGCAGCCGTGGACGCTGCTGGACTACCTGCCCGACGACTACCTGCTCGTCGTCGATGAATCGCACGTCGCACTGCCACAGGTACGCGGCATGTTCGCAGGCGACCGCTCGCGCAAACAGGTGCTCGTCGACTTCGGTTTCAGACTCCCCTCGGCGATGGATAACCGCCCACTGACCTTCTCGGAGTTCGAGCGCCAGATCAACCAGGCGTTGTTTGTCTCAGCGACACCAGGTCCCTACGAATATGAGCACAGCCAGGCCATCGTCGAGCAGGTCATTCGTCCCACGGGCCTCATCGATCCAGAGATCAGCGTGCGACCGACGAAAGGGCAGATCGACGACCTGCTGGCAGAGATTCGCGAGCGCGTCGCGAAGAGTCAGCGCGTCCTGGTCACGACATTGACCAAGAAAATGGCCGAAGATCTTGCAGACTATATGCAAGAGCTGAATATCAAGGTGCACTACCTGCACTCGGAGATCGATACCATCGAACGCGTCGAGATCCTGCGCGACCTGCGCCTGGGCGTCTACGATGTTGTCGTCGGCATCAACCTCTTGCGCGAGGGACTCGACCTACCGGAGGTCTCCCTGGTCGCCATTCTGGATGCCGATAAAGAGGGCTTCCTGCGCTCGGGGGGTTCGTTGATTCAGATAATTGGTCGTGCGGCCCGCCATGTTGAGGGCCGCGTCATCATGTACGCAGACACCGTCACGCGATCGATGCAGCACGCGATCGACGAAACCAACCGCCGCCGCAAGATACAGATCGCCTTCAACGAACGGCACAACATCACGCCGCGCGGCATCAAGAAGGAGGTCAAGACGCTCTCCGACCGCATTAAAGCGATGAGTGGAGCGGATGGCGCGGCGGACGGCAAATCGGTGGCCGCCGCACTGGCCGGTATTCCGAAGGACGAAGCTCTGCGCCTGATCAAAGACCTGGAATCGCAGATGCGCTCAGCCGCGAAGCAACTGGAATTCGAGAAGGCGGCCCAGTTGCGCGATCAGATCATCGAGGTCCGCCGATCGATGATCGAGTAGGGGCGCGATTTATAAGCCCGTGGATCGGCCTGGTGAGCGCCACGGGCTTATAAATCGCGCCCCTACACAGGGATTAATCCACGTCCGGCGTTGCTCTTTGCAACAATCTGACGCTCACTCCTTTATCTTTATCGGTCGCTTCCAGACCTACATTTGGGATACCCTCCATCCAACATACCTTTTTTCCATATCTGATACAATAATAGCCATTGGCTAACGGCCATCTTGAAACAGAGAGAAAGGACTTTATTTGATGCATCACCACGACAATATACATCATCACCACGATGAACACGCGAACGATCAGCACGCTCCAACGCAGAGCGAGTACTTGAGTGGAGAGCAGATCCTGCCGCGCCGCGTGCGACCCGATATGACGGTTGCTGAACTGATAGACGAGCAGTTCCAGGCATACAATGCCGCGCGTTTGAACGAGGCGGCGCGGCTCTACGTTGAGAAGATGCTTGCGCCCACAGAGGACGTCACGATCGGTCTGACGATGGCAGGTGCACTGACTCCCGCCGGACTGGGCGGCTGCCTCATCTCGCTGATGGAGAATGGTTTCATCGATTTTATCATCAGCACAGGGGCGAATCTATATCACGATATGCACCACGCGCTGGCGATGTCGCTGCACCGGGGCGATTTCAGGCTGGACGATACGAAGCTCCAGGAAGAGGGCGTTATCCGCATCTACGATATCCTGTTCGAGGATAAGGTACTGCTGGATACCGACGCGTTCGTGCGCGAGAGCCTCAAGAGCCTGCCCAACCGACCGATCTCGACCTCGGAACTGCACCATCACCTGGGGACGCAGTTGCTCAAGATCGGCGTGCGACCCGAGTACTCTGTCCTGGCCCAGGCGGCGGCGTGGAATGTGCCGATCTACACGTCGTCTCCCGGCGATTCGTCGATCGGCATGAACGTGGCGCGTAATGCGCTGGATGGCAGCCTGCTCACGCTTGATCCACTGGCGGATGTGAACGAGACAACTGCGATTGTGCTCCAGGCAACGCGCAACGGCGTGATTATTCTGGGTGGCGGAAGTCCGAAGAACTTCTACCTGCAGACACAGCCACAGTTATGGGAGGTGCTCGGCATTAACAAGGGTGGTCATGACTACTTTATCCAGATCACGGCGGACGCGCCCCACTGGGGTGGACTCTCGGGCGCAACACCATCCGAGGCGGTTTCGTGGGGCAAGATCAAGCCTGACCAGTTGCACGACACGGCTGTAATCTATGGTGACTCAACCATTGCTCTACCTTTACTCACAGCCTACGCGATTAGCAAGGCGCAACCACGTCCACGCAAGGGACTCTTCGCACAGCGCGAGAAACTGCTCAAGGAGCTGAAGCAAGCGTACAAGGCAGGGAAAAAAGTGCGCCCTTAAATCTGGTTCCATCTAATAGCTAGCCTTATCGCCATTAGGTTGATTGCTAGCTTGCCATATACATGTCTATCATTAGGGATTAGATAGAAAGGAAGCTTACGTTTAGGTAGAAAAGTCATCTCCATTAGATCAAAGCGGCGCGTTTTCCTTGCTATTAGCTTGACAACCTAATGTATAATAACATTCTGTGCGATTGAACTCGTCGTACAAAAGTGGTAGCAAACGACGGACCTTGCAGTATAAGGTTCCGTCAAGTAGAAAAACAAACTGGAAGGAAGACGCGATGCTTGTCCATTTGATGCTAGAACTTTACAACTGCGACCGCAAGATCCTGTCGAATGAGCCGCTCATTCGTTGCGTTCTGGACGAATATCCTGGCCGTGTCGATATGGAAAAGGTCAGCCCTGTCCACCTCTACGATATAGAAACGTCCAATCCTTTGGATGCCGGTCTCTCCGGTTTCGTGGTGATCGCCCAGAGCCATATCAGCCTGCATGCCTGGCCCGAGTATGGCGAGGTCGATATTGACATCTGCTCGTGCAAGGAATTCAGCCAGGAGGATGCTATCGCCTTCGCAAAGGAAATGTTCCAGAGCGACGACGTAGAGGCCCACTTCGTTGTTCGTGGCAATCGTTCCTTGCGCCCTGATGTGCCCGATCCTGCTCGCTACGAAGCTGCTATGGCGGCCCGGCTGGCGAAATCGGTGGTGCGCTAAGGGCAAGAAATACAAGAAGTCGTCTGTTTCTATAGTCGGCAAAGATGAGTATGGAGGGTGAGATGATTTATGAAAAGAAATCCTCGCTCTCCTTTTTTATGCTCTTGTGTATGTATGACATAAGAGATATAAGATAAGCCCGGTTGGAAGATAGTAGTGGTACGACCTTCTTTTACAAGACAGGCCAAGAACAAGGGGGAAGCTTATGCGTCTCATCCAATCCAGAACGTTGTGCGTAGCATGTTTAACCATTCTAGCTCTGCTGATCGCAGGTTGTTCCCAGGCAACCGATGCGCCACCCACAACACCTATATTCATGCATGGTAGTTCAACCATCCAGAGCATCGAAGTAGATCTCCTCACGAATATAAAAGACAACGGTTTCGACGGCAGCGGTCCCGGAGGCTTATGGGTCAACTGGCGCTACGGAACACAGCCACTCCAGACAAATATCAATGGCACAGGCGAGCCTGATGGCGTAAGCGTCAGTCCGCCCAGGCACGATGAATTGACCGATCTGCGTTACATCCACAATCTGTGGTCGTACAAACGGCAAAATCCCAGGGATACGCGCTTCGATGGAGAGATCGCCCGCTATACCCTTATTATTAAAAGTGAGTTCGCCCACGCACACAACGAAAGAGGGTGGTTATACGACGAAGCCATTGCTCTCTACCAGCTCACTCACGATAGCTTTTACAGGGACATGGCCTTTAGCCTGGCAAGCAGCTATGCCAGAGCGTACAATGCCAGAGTCGGCAGCATCTTTCAGACCAGCGTAGATCACCCGCACGGCTCATACCGTGTCGATATGGTGCTGGAAGAGGGATGCGCTCTCATCCAGGCGGGAACGTTCTTTCAACGGCCAGAGTGGCAACAGATCGGCGCGAGCATCGTCAATTTTGTGTATACCCACGCCTATATTGTGCAGTATCATACCTTTGCAGATCAGATGGATACCGTGCTGCGGCCCGATGGTACGGTCAACCCTGACGAGCAATTTTATGCTGGTCAGACCAAAAATTACACGGTCGATGGGAGTTCTACCCACATGGGTGAGATCAGCCAGATTGCTATCTCGCTGCTGGATACATTCAGCACAACCCACGAGCAGGATTTTCTGACCAGGGCGACTACTCTACTGGATACGTACGCCCTGCCTGCGAATCCGCTGCATATGTGGGATACTAGCAACGACGGTTACTTCTTCGCGGCGCATTTTCGTGGCAGCACGCCCAGGCATCCAGGCGAGGTCTTCGTCACTACAAAAGTGAAAGAGGCAGGTCGCCAGATGATTATGCTCCAGGCGTTTCACCTTGCGGATATACTCACTGGTAACAGGTACAAAGCGATGGAGGACTTGATGCTCCAGGTGGCGCTGAAGGACGCGTACTATGCGCCCGGCCATGGCGTCCTATACGAAGTACACGCCGACTGGACGCCGCTGACTTTTCATAATGGCACGTTAAATAACGCAGTAACAACCGAAGCTATGGGAGCGGAGCTTGAGAGCCTGTTCGCAGTGGGCACATAGCGATGAAGCCATGCAGCATGCACAGACAGAAATATTCCAGGTCTCTGTTCTCGTGGATAGAGAGAAGTAGGCATAAAATCACCCGCTACGAGTGAGAAGAGGACAAAAGAAAGAAAGGACAATGGAAGAGACACTGATCACCCAGTTCGGTGCGCCCGACGCACCCTACTGCAATCCCGAGACGGCACGTGTGACGATTATCCCCGCGCCACTCGAATATAGTGTGTGCTATATGAAGGGCACAGAGCACGGACCCCAGGCGATACTCAACGCGTCGAGCCAGATGGAGCTCTACGATGAGGAGCTGGATTGCTGCCCGATCGAGGTAGGAGTGTACACGTATCCCCTGCTCGACTATAGCGGGATGGACCACGCAGCCGCGTTGAAGAAGACAGGCGCAGTGGTGCAGGAAGTATTGCAGCGTGGTCAACTTCCCTTGACGCTGGGAGGCGAACACTCGCTTTCAGCACCCGTGATCGCTGCCGTCCACAAACGCTATCCCGACCTGACGGTGGTGCATATCGATGCGCATGGCGACCTACGAGACGAATTCGAGGGCACGCCGCTTTCACACGCCGCCATTGAGCGCCGCGTCGTCGATATGGGCATCCCTTTGCTGGAGATCGGCATTCGCAGCTTCAGTCCCGAAGAGGCTGCGTTTATGCAAACAAAACCCGATGTAGCAATCGTCTGGGCATACCAGATGGCGAAGGGCAGTGCCACTATTCCCTGGGAGCGGCTGGGTAAGCATACCTATGTCACCATCGACCTGGATGCGTTCGATCCCGGCGAGATGCCTGCGGTAGGGACGCCGGAGCCGGGCGGATTATCCTGGTACCAGGTGCTCGACCTCTTCCGCGAGATCTGTCGGCGCACAACGGTCGTAGGTATGGATGTCGTCGAGCTGTGCCCCATGCCGGGTCAGACGCGCGCAGACTACCTGGCCGCCCGGCTCATATACAAATTGATTGGCTACCGATTCTACTAATTTGCAACTTTCAGGACCATATCTCGCTTCTAATAGAGAAGGTAGAGAAGGCATCTTTTTGAGAGCTGTCCCGCCAGTTCTGCGTAGTTACGTAGAGAAGGCGTGCTTTCTCTAGAGCATAGCAAGCGTCAGTGCAAAAGCAAGCAGTTCAATCAGGAGGGGAGAGTGAGTTTTTGTAAGGGATGTCTGTACAGCAGAGACCTGCGGCATATATGGGGGAGCAGTGCGTTCGCGCTCTGCATCTTGTTCCTCGCCCTGCTTTGTAGCGGCTGCGACGCCGCTGATCTTACATCTCAATCGAGCGGGCAAAGCACCACATTTACCGGGTCCTCCACGCACCAGCAGATCACGTATGGCACCAGTTCGACGGATGTGCTCATTCGTACATTTTATGGCGGTGGCCTGCAAGGAACGCTTAACCTCAGTCCACAGATCAGCGTGTATGGAGACGGGACATACATCCTTGGTCTGAACAAGGAGGGCCGGCTCGACACCGATAAGTTGCAACAGCTACTTAACACCCTGGTAGACAGTTATGGCTTGCTTGATTTCAAACGTCAGCAGTTCTTCGACATTCCAGACCAGGACGCGACATTTCTGGATCTCAATATCAGCGGGAAACACGAGGAACTAATGTACGGCGCATTTGGCAGTCAGCCTGCCAGTGCACAGGACAAAGACGAATTTCAGCTTCTCGGCAAGGCGCTCAACACGCTCAATAGCACCCTTACCGGCCCTTTTACAACCTACCAGGGCAAGAGTTTTGCCTTGCTCGCCCGCCAGATGTTCAGTCCCAACCCGAACCAGGTCATCCCTGCATGGCCACTGGTGGAGTATACGCTCGCCCAGGCCGCAGCATTCGAGTGCGGCCTCATCCCAACGGATAACGACAGTACCAATCCCGAGACGGCCTGTCTCAAGTTCGTCATTCCATCCAATGCGATCCTGTTGACTTCGGCACAGGTACAGTTGATCAAAGCGACACTGAAAGGGCGAGAGCAGGGAGTTTTTAGCGAGGAGTTACAGTACTACACAGTTACGCTGCGTCCATTGCTACCGGACGAGCTGCCAGATAAAATGCTGGCAATGTTTGGCAGCCAGCAGGCGAAGTTCATTGGCGTCCCCTTACATGATGGAACAGTACCACCAGTACCAACGGCGACGCCAGGCACGTAAAGAGCGAATCCATTTTGACCACTATCTCGCTACAATCGCCGAGATGTGTTATACTATGGAAGACGCGTCCCCTTACTACAGGCCATTCGCAAAGACAAAAAGAATATAGCGCGTCAAGCTTTCTAGAGTAAGTGCGGAACGACCGACGGGAGGAAGTCACAAGAAGATCTTGCCGACCTACCTACTACTTACATGCACCCCCATACGGTTCAACCGTGAAAGGATTTATGACCAGAGAATTCGATAAGCAGAGAAGAAATGACACGCGCCCGCCATTTCACAACAAGTCTGCAAACAGGTATGGAGACGAGCGGTCTCCACGCCCGGCACGCCCCCGCCTGAATCGTGAAATAGTCGATCGCGCCTGGGAGTCGGGAGCACAACATGCTCACGCGGATTATCGTCCACGTAGCAGCAATGGGCAGCCACCACGCGGCAACAATGGGCCACGCAACAACTGGCACAATCAGCAGCCGTCAGAATATTCCTCCTCACAGAATGGTCATGGTGGCAACAGACCCTCTAACAACCAGCGGCAGGAACAATACCGGGATAATCCTCGGCGCTACGAGCGCGCTCCCGGTGAGAACAATCGCCCTCGTTCTCGTTCGTTTGACTCAGACAACACAGGTCGGCGAGAGTACAGTGATCAGCGCCCTGGTGAACGACGCGACTACAGAGAGCGATCGACTGGTACCGGCGGACGGCCAGGATACCGCGACTACCGCGACAACGGCCAGTCTCGGGATCGCGGTGACCAGTTCCGAGGCCGCGACCAGGACAGAGACTATCGCAGGCGCGGTTCCGAGCGCGATGAGCGCGGTGGACGAAACTTCGGTCGCAGCTCATTTGAATCGGACAGAAGAGACGGGAGAGGATACCAGGGCCAGCGCTCAGGCCCCGATACCCGCAATCCTCGCAGTCAAAACCGCTCCTGGGAACAGCAGCAGCCAAATGATCGCCCAGGAAGACCCTATCGTTCGTCATATAATGGACGCAACGGCAACAACGAACGTTTCGCGGGCGACTACGAACGCTTCGATAGACGTGACGAAGCGCCAAATCGACGCGATGACGTTCGCCGACCAGAACGACCGAAGGGCCCTCGTGAAAGACAGCGCGATGACAACAGGGAGCACGCAGAAGAGCGACACGTCACGCGCCTACCAGATGGCCGCGTACTCAAGGGACCACGACCTGTACAGCGCAAAGAAGCACAGTTCTGGTCCGGCATCTCTGAGAGTACCGACGATCTGATCGCCCACATCCCGACGCCCGAGAGCACAGACACGGAGGAGCCAGCAACCGGGGCCGAGGCAGACGATAAACCTGCAAAGGCACGCAAGCCGCGCACCCGCATCGCCAGTGCAACCGTACGCGCGAAGAAGGCGAAAACTGCGGGTACGGGCAAGCGAGGCCCCAGGCCGTCACAACGTGGCTTCAAGTGGCCCACAGCGTAAAGCATTGCTCACTTCCTCTCAGCCCATGAGGACCGAGCCCTGGAAGTAATGGCTCCATTGCTAACTGCATAGGGAGTCGTTCACGGTTTACAGCAGATTCTTTATGTCATGAGTTATCCCGAACTTTCGAAACAAAAGTTCGCAAACGCGTAACTCTTCAGGATCCCTCAGCGCCAAAGACGCTTCGCAAGCGGCGAGGAGCCAGGGAAAGGGGTCCTGAACAGTTACCGGGATGTCTCATGGCATTTTTTCCAGTCAGATGAGAAGTCAAAGCTGAAAGCACAGACTTCATGTCCGACTGCATAGGAAACATCTCGAAAGGCGACAGAATGTCCGATTCTTCCTATCCCAGCTATCTAGCACTTTATGAAACCGGCGAACTGGCAGAACGTGCCACCGTAGCGTGGGAGATATTACGGAGTTGCACTATCTGTCCGCAGAATTGTCGCTGCAATCGCATTGCAGGAAAGACGGGCGTCTGCCACTCAGGCACAGAGGCGATCGTCGCTTCCTGGAATGTGCATCGACGCGAGGAGCCACCGATCAGCGGCACACGTGGTGCCGGGACCATCTTCTTCGGCTATTGCCAGGCGCGCTGTACCTACTGCCAGAACTTCTCGCTCAGTCAGGGCGGACTGGGGCACCGCGTCGGACCCGAACGGCTGGCAGATATGATGCTCTACCTGCAGAAGAAACGCTGCCACAATCTGGACCTTGTGACACCCACCCACTTTGTGCCACAGATCCTGGCTGCGCTGGTGGTCGCCTGCGGCAAAGGTCTACGCCTGCCCCTGGTCTATAACTGCGCGGGTTACGAAAATATGGAAACATTGAAGCTGCTGGACGGCGTGGTTGACATCTACCTGCCCGACGCGAAATACTCCGACAATAAAAACGCGCTGCGTACCTCGAAGATGCCAAAGTACGTTGACTATAATCAGGCGACGCTACACGAAATGTACCGCCAGGTCGGTCCCTTACAACTCGACGATGAGGGCATTGCGCACCGGGGCCTGCTTATTCGCCATCTCGTCATGCCAGAGGATATCTCGGGCACACGCGAGGTTCTGCGCTGGATAGCGGAAGAACTGGGTTCAGACACGCCCATCAGCCTCATGGATCAGTACTTCCCGGCGTGGAAGGTCGTTAACGATCCCATACTGAACCGCCGTCTAAGCTGGAAGGAGTATCGCACCGCCCTCGACGCCCTCGACGAGTTCAATCTGACGGCTGGATATGTACAGGAGGACCTGATCGCAGTCGATACGTCGTCTGATGTATGAAGTGAAATTTTGTTGATTGTTTGGCAAGCACTCTATTATGCAATGGACGGTGCGCGTTATAATCTAAAAGAGTACGCTACAGACTATCAGGAAGAGACGTAGCAATTTGTGACAGAGAGCACCTCTTCGTCCTGGGCAAGATCGAAGAGATGCGAAATGGAGAGTCTATATTATGAATACTACGGCCACGTTGAGCCGACTTTTCGCGGGTATACAGGACGATCTTGAGCGGGTCGATACCACGTTTCAGGAACGTGCAACATCAGGTCTTGACATCCTTAATTCCGCATCCATGCACGCCATTGCATCACCCGGAAAACGGCTGAGAACGGCTATCACGTTACTCTCAGGCAAATTGAACACATACCGCTTCGACAAACTGCTCCCCCTGAGCGTGGCTTACGAAATGGTCCACCTCGCTACCCTCATCCATGATGATATCGTAGACGAGGCAAAGACCCGACGCGGTAATCCAACGGTCAATGCGCTGTGGGGCGACAAGATCGCCATCCTGCTTGGTGACTACTATTTCGCCAAGACATCGGGCCTGGTCGCTGACATTGATGATAATCGCATCGATCACCTCTTCGCGGAGACCGTCGCGACGGTCAGTGAAGGGACGATCATGGAGATGATGACGGCTGGACGGATCGACCTCACCATCGAAACCTACTACGAGAAGATCAGACATAAAACAGCCTGCCTCATCGCCGCCTGTAGCAAGGGCGGTGCAATTGTCAGCGAAGCCTCCGACGACGAGATCGAGCAACTGCACGAATACGGCATGAACCTGGGCATCGCGTTCCAGATCGTCGACGACATCCTGGACTACACTGAAGATCAATCGACGATCGGAAAACCAGCGGGGAATGATCTCAGGCAGGGCATGGTTACGCTTCCGCTCATCTACGCGCTGCAGGAACGGCCCAACGATGGTCTATCGCAAAAAGTACAACCGCTACTCAACGGAGTTCTCCATAAAGAAGAGGATATACAAACGGTTGTGAACAGTGTGGCGCAAGGGTACGGCGTCAGCCAGGCATTAGTGGATGCGCATACGTATGCGCACAAGGCACGCGAGGCACTGTACCACTTCCCGCCCTCCAACAATCGCGATGTACTGGATGAGCTTATAGATTTTGTGGTATCTCGTAGGAGCTAACACAGCCTTGACGGTCGTAGCCTCATTCGATGACAGGATGCTTACTATGACGACAAAAACATCTTTAGAGGAAAAGTTTAAAGAGACCGGGGGCAAGCGTCCCTATGTCCAGCGGCTATTTGGTCGCATTGCACGCGTCTATGATCTGATGAACCGTCTGATGAGCTTTGGCCTGGATCGCTACTGGCGCGCCCGTGCCGCTCGTTACCTGGCCCTGGGCACTGGCGAGACGGGCCTCGATCTGGGGGCCGGGACTGCCGACCTCTCCATTGCTGTTATTCGCGCCTCTGGTCCTGGCACGCACATGATCGGCATGGATATCACGCCGGAGATGCTGGATCAGGGCCGGATCAAACTAACGCGCATGGGCCTGCAAGATCGCATCGACCTGCGCGTAGGCGACGCCGAGCATATCGATCTCCCCGATAACAGCGTCGATGGCTGCTGCTCCGCATTTATGGTGCGCAACCTCACCCACATCCGACAGGGCTTCCGTGAGATGCTGCGCGTCGTGCGACCGGGCGGACGCGTGGTCTGCCTGGAGATCAGCCACCCACCCGGCAAAATCTTCGGCGGCCTGTTCTACTTCTACTTCTACAAACTGGCACCACTGTTCGGCACCGTGCTTGGGAAGGCATTTGAGGAGTACAACTACCTGCCCAATTCGCTCACGACCTTTCCGGATGCCCTTGCCTTGAAGGAGGTAATGGTGGAGTCCGGCTGGAGTAATGTACGCTTCTATCGTCTCACACGTGGGATTGTGGCGATCCACGTGGGAACGAAAGAAGAACGAACGCAGCCTTAAAAGATATATCACATAAATTCATATATAAGGAGCATAACGACGACCAGGCAGAGCACAATCCCGCCGATCCAGAGCAGGATGAAGCGCAGGTCGTTGCGCTCCTCGTCGGACATCGGAGGAAGCGATAGGCGCGCGCCTCGATCGTCGTTTGCGTTGTCGAGGGCTTGCATGCGCGCCTGTGAGTTCATGCTCGACGCAGGACTGGGGATGTGTCTCTGTTGCACAGACAGTTCGACCGGGGCGCGTGAGGAGGCATTCGTCAAGGCTTGCAGCGCTAATAATTCCTGTCGCAACTCAGATGGACGCTGGAAACGCTGGCCGATGGAGTTGCGTAGTCCTTTCGCCAGGATCGCATCGAACTGGGGAGATATCGTCGGGTTCAGGCGCTGCGCCTGTGGAATACTTCCGTTCAGGGCAATCGGCCTGCTGCCCGTCACGATATGGTAGGCGGTGGCAAGCAGGGAGTACAGGTCGGAACGTACATCGACGACGCCACGCGCAAGCTCAGGAGCCGCGTATGGGGAGAGGCGAGCATGGTCGATGCCAGTGATGAAGCGTGTTTCGCCGCCAGCCAGCACCACAGAAAAGTTCGTGAGCCTGTAGCTGGCACCATCACGGCTCATGACTACATGTTCCGGTCGGATGAGGCCATGAACCATGGGCGGCGTTTGCTGCGTCAATAGCTCCAACACCTCTATGATCTGGAAGCAGCACGCGACTACATCCCTTTCTGGCAGGGCGCGCCTGGTACGGCGTATGTGCATAAGCAGAGACTCGCCAGGGACGGGTTCGAACACAAAAAAGTGGCGCCCATGCTCACCAAAGGCGTCCCACAGCGTTGGAATAACGGTATGCCGCCCGATAGAGGTCAGAGCAATCGTGGAGGCACTCAATAATGATTGCACGAGCCTGATATTCTGTCCTGGAATGACCAGTTCAGTGATCATCACCAGCGATCCAGGGCGCTGAGCATCCTGCGCGATCCATACCCCTTCGTAGACGCCAGCAGCCCACTCCTGACGGCTCTGGAGCGCGTGCAAACGGTAACGCCCTCCACGCAGAAACACGCCGGCAAATAGCGGACGCAGCGTATCCATCGATGCCGGCTGCGCCGTCCACACTTCTGCCGGGCCACGCCTTCCTCCCTGAGCACCCGGTACCTCTGGAACGCGTGCACTGCTCTGTCTCAAAGGGGCAGTAACCAGCTTCCAGGCACGCAGTGAAGACGGCAGACGAGGTGCAGCGGGAGACGCCTGGTCGATCATCGGCGGCGGAGTGAAAGGTACTTGCGGACGCGCCGGAATGCTTATGGGGAATGGGGTAGCAACGGCGGAAGCGGGCGACGAGGCCACCGGCGACGGAGAAGGGACTACCGCTTCGGGCGATAACGGGACCCCAGAATCGCCATCAAGAGGTTGCTGGCTCCAAAGCATGGACGCACGCGAAATTGTTCCCGAAGAAGCAGATAAAGGTTCTGATAAACCGCAATGTGGGCACAGATGCTTTCCGGTATCCCATTCGTTACCACAACGAGGACACTTCATATGGCTGCCTCTCCGCTTAAATTATGCCAGATATAGCGCATGTGTCTGGGAATGTCGATGTCTCTATCTATTCCGCTCATACAAACCGGGCACGCCTGCTAGCGCTTACTATTTCGTCCAAGAGCCAGACCGCCCAGGAAGCCTTCGAGTGCTTTCGCCAGCTCATACAGTTGCGTGGCCTCCACAACGGAGACCTCGTGTCCGGCGTGCCCAACCTGGTAGAGCAGTTGTACGGCGGGGTGCTTTGCGGGAGCGGCAGATACCTCGCTGGCTGCCGAGCCTAGCAGTGAGGCGCGCATGGCATCAACGCTGGCATTGACCTGTTCCAGATTCTCGATATCGATAAAGCTCGCCGAGCGGGGCGCGTTTTTCCCTTGCTTTCCAGATGCGCGACTCGCCTCCCACTGGCGTCGGGCCTGTTTACCGGCAAAGCAATAACAAAATTCGGGATGAGTCGAGTCAGAGTTCTGCAGCCCGGTATCGTCACATATAGGACAGATAGGCATGATGACCTCCTCGAAATCTAGAATATATATCCATCTTACTATATCATATGTGACCAGCAAGCCAATAAATCACGACAGCCGCTGTACGCCACCCAGATAATCCTTGAGCATATGCTCGCAATCGAAGGCCATGTGCCCAAAAACCTCGCCCGGTTCGCGCCAACAGGCAGCACCCTCGCCCGAACCATGTTCCGTTCCATCGATGATCGAGCCTCTATACGCGATAGCAACGGCGCGAAACCGTGGATCGCGTTTAAGGGACGAGTAGACGCCAACAATCCCTTGCAAATGCACGTTATAGCCGGTCTCCTCGCGCGCCTCGCGCAGAACGCACTGCTCCAATGTCTCTTTGTAGCGCACAATACCGCCCGGAATAGTGTAACCCAACCCATCGGAGCGATCGATCAGCAAAAACTTCTCGTCGCGTTCGATGATCACACAGGCGCTCAAGATCGGAGAGATCTGTCCCAGCGTGAGCAACGCTATCATACGAAATATCAGGCCCGCCAGCAATCCTTTAATCTTCTCTTTCATCTCACACTCACCGTCGCCTTTCCTACATCCTCTTGCCGCTCTCCGCCACAAGCAACACTCCGATTGTACCAGTTTTAAAAAATATAGCAACAGGTAGGTGCTGCCACGCTGCCAGATCGGGTGAAGAGGCACTGATGCTAAACAACAAGATGTGCTACACTATCAAGGAAGGTGTTGACCTGACGCTTGAGGAACCAATTTTTCCACCAGATGCTTCAGTATAGTGGGCGAAAGATAACTGGTAAAAACTACCCACTATGCAGTACTATGTATCTATGAGTTAACATAACAGGAGATGCGAGGAGACAGATGACACAACAAATACCCCACCCGAAGCTTGAGAAAGGTGTGCTCCTGCCAGCTTTTACGCTGCCGGGAGCCGATGGCATGCCGCATGGACCCTGGGATTACAAGCAGCGCGATCACCTGCTACTCCTCTTTGCGCGCAACACCACGACCAGCGACGGACGCGGGCTACTACGTGTCTTCGCGTCGCGCTATGCGGAATTTCGCGCAGAGAGCTGCGCAATTTTAGGCATCACCGCCGATACAGTTATTGCTAACCTGCAAGCACAGGACGGGCTGCATCTGCCGTTCCCGCTGCTTGCCGATCCCACGGGGAGCGTCATTCAGCGCTACACCGCCTGGGACGCGGCGGCCAACACACTGACGCCCAGCATGGTACTGGCCGATCGCTACAACGCCGTGTACCAGCAGTGGACAGCGGACAACGAAGCGGATCTGCCACAGATCGAGGAGCTGTTGGAGACGCTGCAATATATGAACAATTTGTGTTCGCTCTAGCCCCGCTGGAAAGAGCGCAACGAGAGGATTATCATGTACGAACGACAAGACCGCACATCACCCTGGAACATTGAAACGCTGCTCGTTCATGGCGGGCAGCACAATCGCCCCGGTAACGTCGCTGGTACACCGACCATACGGCCTATTTACGCCAGTACGACCTATCTCTATCCCAGCATCGAAGACCTGGACCAGTCATTCGAGGGCACCGCTCCCACAGGCGAGCCAGCATTCGTCTACGCGCGCCAGGGCAATCCCAACGCGAACGGACTCGAAGAGGCCCTGACGCAGGCTGAGGGAGGTGTTGGCGCGGTCACATTCGGTTCGGGGATGGCTGCCATTCACGCGTCGCTCGTAGCGGTGGGACTCGCTCCTGGAGCGAAGATTGTGGCATCGCAAGACCTCTATGGCCCGACGATTGGCCTGCTGCAAAAGGTCTTCGCGCCGATGGGGGTCGAGATCGTGCTGAACGATCTCTGTTGTATCAACGTCGCGGAGTTCATTCGCAACGAGCAGCCCGATGTCGTCTACATCGAGACGGTCTCTAATCCGCTCGTTAAGGTAGTCGACCTCGATGCTGTCAGCGCTGCCGCGCGCGAGGTAGGGGCCATCACGATCGTGGATAGCACATTTACGACGCCTTACCTGCTCAAGCCGATCGAGCATGGCATCGATATCGTCGCGCATAGCGCGACGAAGTATATTAGCGGACACGGGGACAGCACGGGAGGCGTTGCCATCAGCGCAAAAAATGCCTTGCTCGACCAGTTGCGCAGCTACGGCATCCTCCTGGGCGCGATGCTCAGCCCCTTCGAGTCGCACCTGATGCTGCGCGGTTTGAGGACACTTCCGCTGCGAATGGAGCGCCATTGCAACAACGCACTACAGGTCGCGCACTTCCTGCAGGAGCATCCGAGGGTACACAGGGTCTATTATCCCGGCCTCGCCAATCATCCCCAGTACGAGCTGGCGAGCAGGCTACTGAGGCATGGACGCTACGGAGGGCTGCTCGCGTTTGAGTTGAAGGAGCAGACACGCGAGGCGGCGTTCTGTTTCATGAATAATCTACGTCTGTGCCTGCCCGCCACAACGCTGGGCGATGTCTTCTCCCAGGTAAGCTATCCAGCAATCTCCTCGCACCGCACTCTGACCGCGGCGGAACGACGCGCGATGGGGATTACAGAGGGCTGCATCCGGCTCTCCGTGGGCATCGAACATATCGACGATATCTTGCAGGACCTGGATGCAGCACTGACGAGCTAAGTAAACGTAATCGTCTCGGTGTTTTCTTGAGTAGGGATGGAGCTTGCCTCCATCCGGCTCGGCGAACGTCATCAGGCCTAGGAGAGGAAAGAGATCAGCGACCTCGCTCTTTGCCGAAGAAGCCACCGCGTTTGCGGGCAGGCGATGGCATAAAACGCTCGGGCTGAGAGGCAAGCGCTCGACCATTGACAATCATTTCATGTGCCCAGAGCAGGTCTTCGCGCAGCACCTCGGCACGATCCACCTCCAATGCGTGCATGGCGCCTGCGATACAGACCTCCCGAAAGTGGCTGCCCGGCTGTTTCAATAACAGATCCGCTACGTCGGCATGCTCCTCTTCGCGATAGGCATTACCCAGGAAATGCTTCAGGAAGCGCTTCGCCAGCTCCATATCTTCCACCAGGCCGATCTCGATCAGCACATCCACACGGCCCGGACGATCGCGGATGCGCGGATCGATGCTCTCGGGATCGTTGCTGGTCGCCAGGAGCAACGTTCCCGCCGGATTGTCGGGCGTCGCGACGCCATCCAACGCATTGAGCACCAGTTGAAGTTCGTGCGCGTCGGAGACGAACATCTCGAAATCTTCAACCAGGACCAGCGTCGGGAGCTTGCTCTCGGCGGCACTTTGCATTGCATAAGAGAGCTGCTGCCAGGGGCTGGAGCCGCGACTGCGCGGCGGTGCGCAGACATAGAAGACTACACCCCCCTGTTTCGCATGATGCGCGCCCTCGGCCTTAAGCAGCGTTGTTTTTCCGGTGCCGGGAGGGCCGATCAGGAGCACCTTGCGCAGACGCGGTACATGCAGGGCAGCATAGCGACGCAACATCTCTGCTGAGAAGATACGGCGTTGAGCGGCGACCTGCTTCAATGTCTCAGCAGGGAGCAGCACATCCTCCATGGTCGTGCGCTTGATCACCTCTACCAGATCGTCATCGCCACCGATGATCTCTATGTGTCCACGACGCTCGCGGCGCGCAATGGTATTGCGGATCTCATCCAGCAGATCCAGGAACGCCAGCCACTCGTCCTGGCGCCCAGGCGGCACAGCCGCCATCACCATCGGACCACTGTCATTATCGTTATCGTCATAAAAGTAGACCGACAGGGCGGACCAGCCAGCGGTAAAGGTGTAGCTGAGCCAGCCGTAAGGAGTTCCCGCTACCACGTTGCGGCTACCGGCCTCGGCATGGCGCTGCATGTCGGACATCAATAGATATATCCCCGCAGGTACCGACGCGATACCATGAGCATGCTGCGGCGCCTCCTGCCGACGCCAGCTCGCAAGCTGACCGGGTGGAACTCGCTTCTGACGCTTGCCGTTAGCAACGAGCTTATCGAGCAAGGCGGGATGATGCTCCGTATGCATACGACCATGCGAGGGAGAGTCGAAGATCAATGGCTCGCCTTCAAACTCTAACTCATGCCAGAGCTCCCTCAGAGCGTAGGACACAATCTCGTTACGCATCACGCGCACGTGTCGTATCACCTGGCGAGGTGCGAGATCTCCGTCGACGGGTATAAGGAACTCTCGATCTAGCGAGCGGAGCTTTTCAAAACCGTCCATATCTCTTCTCCTGGCACATGACCCTGTACTTAGCCTTTGTACTGCTACACAACAATACCTTCATAATAGCATGCTGTTTGCTTTTCGTCAACGTTATTTTATGTTATTTCTCTTCTTCAAGAGCGCGCAAAAACGGCACAGAATAGCGCGTGCTACTTTCTACATATATAAACGGTAGCTATCGGTAATGATCAAAAACGTAGCAGAATGGTAATAAACAGGCAGCCTATACTATGAATAAAAGACGTAGAGGGACTGGTCGGAGTCCCTCTACGAAGCGTTACTTTGTGTGTCTGACGTATTTTCCGGGGACCTTATCTTCCGCCTCGCCGCCCTCGGCTGAAGACATAATGTGGAGGATATCAGCTTTAGGATCGACCTGCATGTCGCTAATAACGGAGCGCACGCCGGGGAAAGCGCGCGCGATCTCAGTAGCGGCGGATTTCTGCTCGGCGGTATGCACGGCGCCGCTCAGGCGCACCTCACCCAGACGTGGATACACGCCGATCGGCAGATCACGCGTGCGCGGGTCACGAGCGAGGGCCAACGCCAGCTCGCTCGCCAGCCTGTCGTCACCGAGCAGGTTGTTCTTGATCTCCAACAGGCCGGGCACTCCAGACGCCTGATCCTGTACAATATCGCCACGCAGAGAGCTCGAGATATTGCCATCGAGATACAGCACGCCATCCAGCACACGTATCGTTATCCCTTTGAAATCGACATGCAGAGGCGTGAGATCGAAGAGAATATCCTCGACCTCCTGCTGCAATTCTGCGTCTGAACGATAGGGGGGCAACGTCTGGAAGATCGCTTCCGGGATAGAGATCACGATACGACCTGGCTCCAGCTTCGTGATGTATTGCTGCTGAATCAGGGTGCTCTGCCCCGGTCGGAGCTGGCGCGCCACGCAATAGGCGAGTTCTCGGCTCGCGGAGTAAACGGCGACAAGGTGCAACAGACCCTTCGCGCTAGAATCAGCCTGCTGCACGACACTTTTTGCATCGTAGAGGACGCCGCCCGGTTCCGATTTATCGGCGGCGCTCAGTTGCTCACGGGTGATATTCAGGGTAATACCGTCTCCGTTTGCGCTCACAACCATTGCGTATGGCAAGTAGACTGTTTTGCTAAAGATGCGGCCTGGCTTTGCACCGATGTGGGTTATGCGACGGGTGGCAGGATCAAAGCCGACATAGGTAAGCACACCATCTTCGCCATTAGAGCAAAATATCTTCCCGCCAAATTGAAACTTTTGCATTTCAGAGACTAATGTTGATTTTTCCATTTATTTTCCAGCCTCGTCGTACGGATTAAATATCAGAGCTTCGCGCGCACCAGGGCGCAACGTCCTCTTAGTAAAGAGTGTAACACGTTCTGCTTAGCTGTGACAAGCTATCTCGCTCTGTCGCTCTGCGGCTGTTTCCAGCCAACGACAGCTATTTTCCCTTAGGAGCAGACGATCAAGAAACAAGATATAATATGTGCATACTGTTTTTCATTCTGTAGGTTGGCTCAGTACTCAGACAACATAACGGAGGACACTAGAGGCAGGAAACCATGCTCAATGCACAAAAACATACATACGAGGAGGCGTGCATATACGCTCAGGAGGCGTTCCAGGCATGCCTGAATGGTGAGCGCGTTCATGCCCAGGAGCTACTGTTGCTCACGCGCAACGTACTGAAGCATCTCGGCGGCGATCTGCCGATTGTGGGCCATGATCAGGAAGAGGAGGGAGATACGCCCTTCGCAACCCGCACATTTATAGAGGCACAGGCCTGGGGCTGGCTAGAGTTCGCGGCTGGCGTTTTTCAGATGATCAAGGAGCGTCCAGGCTCCGGACTGGTGAACTTCAAGCGAGCATGGCGCATCTGGCGACCCTGGGTTACGGAGGGTGAGAACGAAGGGCAGAGGACGGAGGCGAGGCGCGAACGCATACGCGCAAGCCTGTGGCTGGGTGAGGCCTGGGCGCGTATTATGAGTGATCGCGCGCCACAGATGACGACGGCTGTCTTTCGCGCTGCGCTCGCCGATCTCGCGCGCTTTCAGAGCGATGATCTACTGGCAGAAACGCTGCGCCAGCAGGAGCAGCTTTCACCGGCACCGCTGGGATCGCTGGCGTACGGCGAGCAAAATTCCCCTTATATCCTCTCATTCCTGGCGCGGTAAAGCTTATAATACCGTTCTAGACCGGCAGCGTACGCGAGCTAGAGTTCGATGCCGGCCCAAAGATCGTATCAGCGGCTTCGGGCGCGTACCGATCGACGATCGCCTCGGTGATCGCGTTGGCGCGACAGATCTCGCCGAACATGCTGGCGCTGCGCCGGGGGATGCGCTGTTGCGTCTGGGGATCGAGTTCGATCAGGCCGAAGCGTACGTACCACCCATTGTTCCACTCGAAATTGTCAACCAGGGTCCAATGAAAATAGCCGCGCACCGGTATCCCCTCGCGTAAAGCACGATGCACCATCGCCAGGTGTTCCAGGATCGCGCGCGGGCGACGATTGTCGTTGGCATCGCTCACGCCGTTCTCGGTGATGTAGAGCGGCTTGTTGCCCCGCGTGCGCTGGTAGACCGTCTTCAATACGCGATAGAGGCCGCCTGGGTAGATCTCACCGAAGCTCTCGTCGAGGCCAGGATCGCTGCGGATAGCGCCGGGACGCATGAAGCGATGCCCAAAGACCTCCGCCGCGCCAGTGGGATCGAAGCGCACGAGGTCGCGCGTATAGTAGTTGATGCCGTGATAATCGCGCGCTCCGACCGCGCGCGGAATGGCCGGAAGGAGCATATTGGACGGAAAGGTGAAGCGCCCCGTCTCGCTGGCATGAAGGGTGGACCAGTTGAAGAGCGACTCCTGCAGGCGCGAAACACTGCGATCGAGCGGCGATAAAGGGCTGGCGGGATCAAGCAGTCGATAGTGCAGACAATAGCCTATCTGCGCCTGCGGTTGGAGATCGCGAATGGTGTAGAACGCCTCGACATGGGCCGCGATCAAGTTGCGCAACACGTGCAACGAGCGCAGCGCGTCCTGCTCGCCAGGCGGAAAGACGCCCAGTTGATAGCCCTGAATGGCGTAGACGTTCGGCTCGTTGATCGTCACCCAGAAGCTGCACAGATCGCGCAGGGCCGTCACCACATGGGAGATATAGCGGATGAAGAAGCGCAAGTTGTTCTCATTGATAAAACCGCCGCGCTCAGCAAACCAGAGCGGGTCTGTGAAATGGTGCAGCGTCACCACGGGCGTGATATGGCGACGACGCAGGTCCATAAGCATCGTTCGGTAGCGCTCCAGAGCCGCATCGTCCCAATAGCCCTCCGAAGGTTCGATGCGGCTCCACTCGATACTGAGGCGCAGCGCATTGTTCTCCATCTGTTCCGCCCGTTCAAAGTCCTGCTCCGCCATCCCCCACCAGTTGGAGGCATCACCACATTGCTCACCGCTGAGAATGTGTCCCTGTTGCTCCCATCGATACCACTGATTATTGGTATTTCCCCCCTCGCACTGGTACGACGAGGACGCCGTACCCCACAAAAACCCTTCGGGGAAACGCAGAACGCGCTGCTGTCTCATACCAGAATGTGCCTTTCAAGAAAACGTGACGTCTTAGACATATCGTATTTTCTGATAGTACACAACGCGCGGTGGGATTGCAAGCGTGAGTAGTACGATGCGCTAAGGATAGAGAAAACGGAGACCGGGAGGGTTTTTTATGGTAGTTTCTAATTGTCAAAGAGAACTATAACAGCATATGCGGTGTGTGGAGAACGACGGGCAGCCTATTCCGAGCGAGAGCAGGGGTACAAGCGATCGTGATGAGACGAGCTGCTTGTACTCCTGTGATTGCTTGCCATCATCGGCATATTAACATCCCTCAAAGTCTAATCGGACTGACCGCTAGTAGCGGTGTCACCAATTTCTATTGGAGCATATGCCTCATTTGAGAGAGCAGCCTGAATCTTCATGGTCAATTCTGCCTTTTCTTCAGGAGCTAATGGTCTAGTTTCAACATCATTAGCTTTAAATGTAACTCTTGTCGTTCTGATTCTGTCTACTGAATGCAAAAGGTCATTATATGCAATCACTTTTTTGCCGTGTCGCGCAACTCTGACGGCAGTATCGATCACCGCATTTTTTATATCTCGGCCGCAGATATCATCTGCACAAACTGCTAATTTATCAACTAGTAGTTCCAGAGGTATTTCAGAGGAAAGCGGCAACTCTGGTACAAGATGTCTACGCCAGATTTCTCGGCGGCACTTCTCGTCGGGTAGAGGAAAATTCAAGTTGCGTACACGGGTTTCAAAGGCTTTATCGTAGTTTTCAACGAGGTTAGTCGCAAAGATGACCACACCTCGAAACTCTTGTAAGCAGATGAATAACTGACTGCGCATAGAGTTAATGGCTTGCTCAGAGCCTTGTGTCACTTCTGTCAATCTTCTCGACAGCAGGGAGTCAGCTTCGTCTATAAAAAGAACTGCGTTATCTCTTTCGGCGGCATAGAAAATAGCCTTCACGTTCTTTGGCCCATCACCGTGAAACTTACTCTCAATCTCCGCATAGCTAGCAATAAGAATAGTCCGACCAAGATTATGTGCAAGAGCATGGGCGGCTAGTGTTTTGCCAGTACCTGGAGGGCCAAAAAAATTGAGAGATGTACGTGGAAAAGGCTCTATTTTGCGTAATCCCCACTCATCAAAGACCAATTTTTCCACACGTGTAACCTCAACGGCCGAAAGCAGATCCTCCATCAGTATATCTGAAACAACAAGCTGATCAAATGTATAAAGCGGACGTTGTGCTTTGTATTGACGTGCTCGCACTTCAACACCCTGATCATCACCTGGTCTGTTTTGCTCTGTCTGGTCTGTATTCAGTGATGGAGATGCGTTTTGTCCAATCATGCGAGCAGGAGTTCCGACAGTAATTTTGACATCCTGCAGGCGTGTCTTATTAAGTAGATCGCTTACGGCCGTATAAAGTCGTGAACGACATAGAGCACCAACCGTGTCTGGAGTACGTTCAGGGATGCCCTGGATAACGAGATCATATTTATGGTCCATTTTTCACCCTTTCTAATCTCGACTTTGTACATTGTTTCATCAGTAACAGACAGCCCTAGCAAAGCGATCGAGGATCAAGCGAGGGATTAAAACCACATCAGGATCAGCAGGTGATGTGGAAAAAGAGAAGTTCCCCCAGAAGTGTCGTCGGACCGCTGCCAGGAGATCATGAAAAGTCGCCGCGTGTTGGTGCTACCAGGCTGCCTGCGCGAGAGGGATGCCTCCCCCGGGATGAAGCGCGCGCCCAAAGAGCACGACCAAGCTGTAGAGACCGAAGAGCATGGGCGTCGTGCGGTCAATGGCCAGATCAGGTATACAACACCAGTTCTCTGGAACCATGATACGAAGCCAATTGCTCATCAATGCGTTGAGATTTAATAACGCGACCGTCTGTAACTCTATTAGTTCTAGTGTTGAACACCCCTTGCACCGTATTGTAGTCCCGCGTCCCTAGTGCTTGCAGGATGGTGAAGCCAACTTCCTCCATAGCATTACTGATCCCGGCATTAGTATCTAAATTGTCTTACCTCGCTACGCCTTGCAGATAGGCCGTAACAGTGTCAGAACTTTAGCAATTAATGCCGGGTTCAGTAATGGCGAGGAGACCCGAACAGTTACTAAAAATTCCTGCTATAACTAACTGTAAAGTGCAAGTTCTTCAACAGCATGAATTGCAGCTAATTTAGCATCAATGCTCTTTGACTCAATAGCACGTCCATCAAGGATTTTACTAGTACGAGGGTTGAAAATTCCTTGGACTGTTTTATAATGCCCACTTGCTATCTTTTCTTGAAGCGTAAAAGCCACATTATTCTTATCGCTTTCTTTTAGTTCCGAGCGATCTACAAACCAGTTAATCATCTCTTCATAAGTTAGGAGAGCCACAATTATACTGATTGCTAGAATTGCAACTACTCCTTTTATCAGTAGAGCCAGAGTCAGTGGATCCAACATTGTGATACGCTCCTTCTTTTGCTCTTGCTAGTAAGAGGTTACTTACCTACGCTGAACGCTTTACTAATTTCTTAGTCATGAGTAGTGAATATTTTCTTCATCCTTTGCACTACTTTCCTGATTAAGCTTTATCCTGGTTAGGCGTATTTATGATAAACAGTTACAATTTTGCCTGCTAAATAGCTCCTGGCTAGCCATTGTGTTAATACTCATAGGATTCGTATATAACAGTATCCTGATAGCGATGCCTTCTGGAAAGTTCTTCATCTAGCTGATCGGCTTCTATAGTTCGGCTTTCAAGCATTGTTTTTGCTTTTTTATCAAAGACTCCTTGAATAATTATATATCTTCCATTTTTTATACCATTTTTAATAGTAGCAGCGACAAGATTGCTGCTATATATTGAAAGTTTAGTATTTGCGCTAAACCAGCTAAGGATCCTTTGGAGAGTGAGACGAGTAATGTAAACAACTGTGCCAATAGTACCTGCTACAGCAGCTCCCCCAATAACAGCTTTTATAATTCCTATAATTATAAGCGTAAGTGGATCCATCATGCTTTCCTTTATTTATTCAACAATGACAAGTTGTTCATTTCCAAAAGCATTACAAAGCTCTGAGTCAAGTTTTCTCACTACAAGTCTCCGTCCATAAGGGCTTCCATCTGGTTTACAAACTGGCATATTATTCCCATCTAAAAAAACTTGAATAAATACTTGTCCGAGGGGATGAAAATACCTTAACATAGCTCCTTTCTGGACACGTTCATCAGAAGGGCGATTAGCTACAAAATAAGTAATAGCCTCTTCATAAGTCATGAGTGCTACTATCTGTTTTCGGTTATCTCCAAACCTCAGATTTTTAATGATGTCTATCAGGTCTATAATCTTAGCAACTGGATCAATAGTATGTTTCGACCTCTGCTCAGCGTAGAGCACAGCGCCCTGACAGACGCCTAGATCCAAATCATATATCTCAGCAATAGGGCGTTGTAATTCCTGTGCAAGAAGAGGTTTTACATAAGGCATTCTACTGCATCCTCCAACGAGCAACACCTGACTCACATTTTCCCATCTTATCTGGGCTTGATGCACAAGAGCACGGCAGTATTGAATAGTTTGCATCAGCAGTGGTTTAAGCATCTGCTCTAATTGGTCGCGTGTCAGTATATATGTTGTAGGTGCATTCTGAAAAGCATAAGTATCAGCCACTAATTGTGCTTGCCAGCTTGAACTCAGTTGATGTTTGAGATTACGACAGAGCAGGCGTATATAAGACTGAGCCTGCAATGCCTCCAAGCTTTGATTCTGTGGATCGAGGAGGCTACGGATAGAGTGATTGTTTGATCCCTTAACACGCCTGAAGTCGTCGCAGATCGCCTGATCGAATGCCAAACCAGCGCAAGCGAGCGTCTGTACCGTTGGTCTTATATAACGATAAGTGTTTTCCTCTCGCCATACAAGAGCAGCATTAAATGCTCCTCCCAGATCATATATAAGCACTTTTTGGTCATCTGAATGATCAGTATTACCAATACGCCAATTGTGGTATGTCGCAGCCGCTAGTGCTTCTGCAAATATCTTCACCTCACTAAAGCCCGCCTTTGCTGCTGCTTTTTTCATCAAACCTCGTTTACTCTCATTAAACGATGGTGGCACCGTAATAACAGCGGCAGACAGTCGACCTCCGGCTACGTGCTCCGCTTCCATTTTGATGCGCCAGATCATACGAGACAGTAACTCATCGGGAGATATCCGTAGAAGATATGTACGTTTATCTCTACTCCCTAAGTTAGCTTTGAACGCACTCTGGTAGCATCCTGGATCGATAAGTTGCCGATCTTCAGCATCTTGACCAAATACAAAATTATTGTGTGAATCTATGTAAATACTAGAAGGAAATCCCTTATTTTGTCCTATCAATTGCATTGTGCCATTATCCAGCAAGAGAGCTGCTTTTGAATAGCAAGTTCCTATATCTATGCCTAGCTGCATTTTCTTACCTCATACATTATACTACACTTAGTATAATGTCGTATTACCCTTGTTGTCAATGATTTATATTGTAATATCTTTTGATCTTAGTTTATTTTTTGAACGAATTACAGAAAAATTGTACGAAAAGATACCACGATAGTTCGACAAGAAACTACCGAAATCTTGACATTAATAATAATGAATATCTTGTTAAACCTTTCTTGCGAAGATTAGCAAAACATTTTTGCTAATAATAGATAGACGCTTCTGAATATCTTTTTTAGCGTATCTCTTTTTTAGATCGATACACAATAGACTGACGGATCTCGCATTGGGAGGAGTGAAGCATTACTTGCTGAAGCCCAATCTCCTGGGCTGAGTCGTGAAAAAAGGCGGCGATATAGAGGATTATCCATCAAATTAGAGGTTTCTGTCCTTATACATAAAAATAGTAATCCCTTGCTATGGGAACGTACGTAGCAAGGGATCTTTGTTGTTACGCTATTATTCTGTCGGTACTAACTGATCATTCCCGAATACCACGAGCGGGCAATGGGCGAACCAACGGGCTCATCACCGGCAGGTCCTTCTTGCCACGCGGCAAGCGCTGGCGCACCAGGTAGTCCGGTGCGTTCGCCAGGTCGTTCTTTTCGAGCGTGACATCCTCGCCGAAGCGTTTGAAGAAGGAGAGCTCGAAGTTGGGCGTCTCGCCGAGGGCACCATGCGGGCAGACCTCCACGCAGTCACCGCAGAAGATGCAGCGATCCAGGGCAAAGGCGTAGCGAACCAGCGTGCGCTCGGCCATCATCAACGAACCGGTCGGGCAGACCTGGACGCAGGCACCGCAGGAGACGCAATCGGTATCGTGCAGACTGACGTTGAATGGCGTCGAAACGATGGTATCGAAGCCCTTGCCGAACATGCCGTAGCAGTCGGGACCGATCACATCATGGCAGACACGGACACACTGCGTGCAGTTAATGCACTTGTTGGGATCGCGCAGGATGAAGCTGTGCGACAGGTCCGTGGGATAGTCGTGATAGTCGGTTGGCTCGCCATCGTGGAAGCGGTTATCGGCCAGGCCATGCTCAATGCTGTACTTCTGTAGATCGCACTGTCCGGCAGCCGGACACGCACACTGCAAGCAGCGAGCAGCTTCCCGCTGCGCCTGCTCCTGCAGGTAGCCCATCTCGATCAGGCGGAAGTTGCGCTTGCGCTCCTCGTAGGGCAGCATCGGCATCTTCACCTTGGGCTCAACCGGCTTGTAGGGCACGATGTCGAAAAGGTCCGGCTTGCGCTCCTCCAACTCCAGGCGGCGCGCGGTCTCGGTCATATCCTCACCCATCAGGAACGAGTTGATCGAGCGAGCGCCCAGTTTGCCCTGACCAACGCCCTCAATGATCGTCTTTGCGCCCATCTGGCAGTCGCCGCCGGCAAAGACGCCCACGCGGTCGGCCATATAGTTATGCGGATTCGTCTGGATCGTCTTCCACTTTGTCCACTTCACGCCGGACTTCTCATCGAGCACACGGGTATCGACCGCCTGACCGATTGCAGGGATAACGGTTTTGCACTCCACCGTAAACTCGGAGCCTGGGATCGGAACCGGGCGGCGGCGCCCGCTGGCGTCTGGCTCACCGAGCCGATTGCGTTGGAACTCGACGCCCGTCACCTTGCCGTCCTTCGTCAGGATGCGTGTCTGGCTGACGTAGAACTGCATATCGGTGCCCTCAGCCTCGCCGTCCTCGCGCTCCTCAAGCGTCGCGCCGATCTCAGCCGCGCCGCGCCGATACATCGTATGGACCTTTGCTCCCAGTCGCAACGACGTACGGGTACAGTCGAAGGCAGTGAAGCCACCACCAATAACGATAACCTCGTCACTCTCGCGCACCGGGACGGACTTGCCCTCCACCTTCTCGCCCAGGTAGGAGATGGCATTAACGACGCCCTCGGCATCCTCGCCCTCGACGCGTAACGCGTTACTGGTCCAACACCCGATAGCAAGGTAAACGGCATCGAAGCCCTGCGCGAAGAGATCGTCGATGGTGAAGTCGCTTCCCAGGCGAACATTGCATTGTAGATCGACGCCGAGATCCCAGACGTGGTTCAGCTCGCGGTCCATCATATCCTTCTGCAAGCGATACTCAGGGATGCCATAGCGCAGCATCCCACCCGCCTGGGGTTGCTGGTCAAAGACTTTGCAGTAATGACCCTTGAGCGCCAGGTAGTACGCGCAGGTCAGGCCGGCGGGGCCTGCGCCCACGATCGCCACCTTCTTGCCCGTTGGCGGATCTTTCACATAAGGCACAGGTGGATCGAGCAGGGAGTATTCGGCGGCATGTCCGTGCATGCGACAGATCGCGATCTCTTCTTCGACCAGCGCGCGGCGGCAGGCCTTCTGGCAGGGAGCCGGGCAGGTCAGGCCCAGGATGTAGGGGAAGGGCAACACCTCTTTGACCAGGCGAGACGCCTCCTTCATCGACCCCTGCGCGATCAGCTCCAGGTAGCCAGGGATATCGATGTGCGTCGGGCAATCAAGCTGGCAGGGGGGCTGACAGTATGCGTTATGGTCGGAGAGCATCATCTCCAGGTTGGTGCGGCGAATGTGGAACAACTCGTCCGAATTCGTCGACACCACCATGCCGGGAGAGGCCGGCGTATTGCAGGAAGGCAGGGGCCGGTCGATGCCCTCGATATGCACCAGGCACATGCGACAGGCCGAGGTCGGCTCAAGCTTCTCGTCGTTACACAGATTAGGGATATCACTGATACCGTGATCAACCGCCACACTCAGAATGGTCTGACCCTGATAGGCTTCCATGACCTTGCCGTCAATGGTGATCGTAAAGCTGGGATGCCCCACATCGTTACGCACCATTGGAGCTTGCGGCTCCTGAGTGGTCAGTGAAAAAGTATCTCGAACTGATATTGCCATCTAGAGTTCCTCTTGCAAGCTGCTAAATTCGACTACGGCAGGACATGCTTCGTTACGAAACGATGCGCACGCACGGGTACACAGGTTCTCGTCGGGCATTGTTGCTCCTGAATATGCATCGTAAAGTGATCGGGCCAGTAGCGCTTCGCCGTTCTGAAAAAATTGGGTGCCTGCACGCCAAAGCCGCAGAGCGAGCCATTGGTTACATAGGTCGAGAATTCGTCCAACACATCCAGGTCCGCGTTCACGCCAAGATCACTGATGATACCTTCGAGAAGGCCCTCCATGCGCTTCACACCGAGGCGACAGGGCACACACTTTCCACACGACTCTACACTCAGATAGCGCGCGCGCTCCAACGACCAGGCGACCATGCAGGTGCTGGCAGGGAGCAACTCAATGATACTGGAACCCACGATCGCGCCCGCATCTTCGAGCGGGTCGAAATCATAGGGCGTATCGAGCGCGGATACGGGCAAGGCCCCACCCTCTGCGCCACCTACAACGATAGCACGAATCTCATCTTCAGTACGGCTCAGGCCAGCGTGGGCGAGGATATCGCGCAGAGAAGCACCAAAGGGCACCTCAACGACGACCGGCTCACTATCGGGGGCATAATCGTATACGGTCAGCACCTTGGTGCCACCGGTCGTGGCGGACCCCACGCTACTGAAAGCTGCCGCGCCCTCGCGAACGATCAGGGGCACATTAGCGAGCGTCTCCACATTGTTGGTCACAGTCGGCTTATCCCACAGACCATACTGGGTCGGGAAAGGTGGACGCTGCTCCGGCATGCCGCGACGGCCCTTGATCAGAGCCATCTGTACCGTCTCCTCGCCGCCCATAAAGCCGATATCGGCACCGAGCACATTGATCGTGCAGCTAAAATCGGTGCCCAGGATATCGCGCCCAACGAGACGAGCGTTCAGGGCCTCGCTCAGCGCTGCCTGTACGGCCTCAATCCCTGCGCGGAAGCCACTGCGAGCAAACAGGTACGCCTCCGAAGCGCCTACCGCATAAGCGGTTAGAATAATACCCTCGATAACCTGGTGGGGATTGGTCTCCAGCAACGTCCGGGCAACAAGCGAGCGGTTGTCAGCATCGTAAGCGTTGCAAATAACGTATTTTTGATCGTCTTCAAAGCGGCGGGCGATGCGCCATTTCTCGCCCGCGAGGCGACCGGCGCCGCCACGCCCGCGCAGTTTCGCGGCCACGACCTGCTCGATGAGCAGGTCGGGCGTCTGCTGACGGAGGGCCGTCTCCAGGGCGGTATAGCCGCCGGCGCTACGATAGGCAGCAAGGGAGCGCACATCGGGATCACCCTGCCGTCGTAAAACGCGATAAGAGGTTGAGAAATCAGGCATTGGGCTGCCTCACATGATTAATATTGCCCCACACGCCGCGCGTATCCGGTGCCAATCCGCGCACAGGCTGATCGTCGCGCCTGATGCCTTTCGCAGCGGGTGCAGGTTTGAACTTAGGACTCATCGTAGCAATGCCAAAGATATCGCTCAGATCGACGCCGCGCGCCTGAACGATGCGTTTTGCCGCCTGCAGAGGCAAATAACCGTAGATGTCCATAACTGCATCCAGTAATGCAGGTAACGCGCCGGCCTCGTATGACCACGTTTCCAGTAATTCGTCGACCTTGCTCAGATCGATCTCGGGTTCCAGGTAGTCCTTCACAGGCATATCGACGCAGGGGGCAATATGTTTATTAAGGTAATCGACGGCGTATTCGGACATACGGGTGACGTAGAACCCCGCCTTTGGTGTGCCCGAAGCGGGGGGAATCTTGCGCGGCGTGAACTTCTCTGCGCCATCGCGGATATACGATTTGAACCAGTTGCGCTGCACGAAACTATGTGTCGGCTCGTACTCGATCGTAATGGCGCGGGGGGGACAGGCCTTCTCGCACAGCAGGCAGGACTCGCATTTTAAATTGAACTCGCGCTTGAGGCCATCCTCGGCAATCAACTGGATTAAGCCTCGGCTGCGCGCGGGCAGTTCCGGCTTCTCATAGGGGTAGAGCCTGGTCACTTTAGGCCGGAAGAGGTGGCTAAAGGTCAGACCCAGACCTTCAAGGATACCACGCATCGATTACTCCTCTATTTCCTTCTCACCACGGATCTTGAGACCCTGTTTCAGGATTTTTTCGCGCAATTTGAGAATGCCTTCGATCAGCGCTTCCGGGCGTGGGGGACAGCCGGGCACATAGACATCGACCGGGACGATGGTATCGACGCCCTGGATGGTGTAGTAGCTGTCGTAGAACTCACCACCGGAGTTCGCACACTGGCCCATACTGAGCACCCACTTCGGCTCCGGCATCTGCTCCCAGAGCAGGCGCAGGCGTGGTCCCATCTTCACCGAGACGGTGCCCGCCACGATCATCAGGTCCGCCTGGCGTGGGCTGGAGCGGAAGACCTCGGAACCAAAACGAGACAGATCGTAGTGCGCCTGCGCGGAGGCTATCATCTCGATAGCGCAGCAGGCCAGGCCATAACCCAGCGGCCAGACAGACCTTGAACGCGCCCAGTTCTGCGCCCACTGGATCATATCGGCGAGACTGGTCAATTGGACGGGCAGTTCCTGATCGCCAGGGATATACTCGCGCGGGCCGGTTGCCATAACGATCGGCACGGGCTTGCGCCGCGTCGACGATACCGAAGTCCCATTTTCTTTTATTTCACTGCTCATAAAAAATGCTCCTATTGCAATGGTTTAGCAGTAACTATTTGCCTGATCTGGAAGGATTGCAGAATGAATAACATGAGACGGAGGGGCCATATAGCTACGCTCCACTTTGCTGCCCCTATTATAGCACGCCCGCGCAAAACGCGCTATAAAATACCAAACAAGTAAGCATTTTTTGTAAGGGAGCTTTATACAATTGCCCTCATCTTGTTAGCTCACAATGAATGGTATAAGATAGTCAGACGAATATCTAAATAAGCATGTATTTATCACAACCATGCGTTCTCAATCTTTTCACAGCAAAGGAGCAAACAAATGGGCACATACACAATCACCGTTCTGCCGGGCGACGGTATCGGCGCTGAAGTGACCGGGCAGGCCACGCGCGTCTTGCAGACGATAGGCGAACACTATGGGCATACCATCACTTTTCATAAGGCACTCGTCGGCATAGCAGCTATCGAAGAGGAGGGAGATGCTATTTCGGATGCTACGATGAAACTTTGCCGGCAGAGCGATGCGATCCTCTTTGGCGCGGTCGGCGGCATAGTGGGCCAGGAGGGGAAAAACAAGGTCAAACCAGAAAAAGCGCTATTCCAACTGCGTAAAGACTTTGAACTGTACGCGAATCTGCGCCCGGTAAAGCCAATGCAGGCGCTGCTCAACGCCTCCACGCTCAAGCCGGAGGTGCTGCAAGGAACAGACTTGCTGGTCGTGCGCGAGTTGACGGGTGGGTTATATTTCGGCAAGCCGAGCGAGATCCGCGAAACAGCGCAGGGAGCCGAGGCGATCGATACGCTTATCTACAGCGAAGGCGAAATCGAGCGCATCGTGCGTACAGCATTTGACCTGGCGCGCGGTCGGAGCAAAAAAGTCACTTCAGTCGATAAGGCCAACGTACTGAGTTCATCGCGGCTCTGGCGCCGGGTCGCTGAGCGGGTAGCCGCCGAATACCCAGACGTTGCATTCGACTCTCTCCTGGTTGACGCGTGCGCCATGCACCTGATTCGCCGGCCCGCCAGCTTCGACGTCATCGTGACCGAGAACATGTTCGGGGACATTCTCACCGACGAAGCCTCGATGCTCGCGGGCTCTATGGGCATGTTACCTTCGGCCAGCCTGGGCACGCGGCGCACAGACAAGGGGCTGTTCGGTCTCTATGAGCCGATTCATGGTTCGGCGCCCGATATCGCCGGACAGGACAGGGCCAATCCAATCGCCGCGATCCTCTCGGCGGCAATGCTGCTGCGCTACTCGCTCGGACTGCAACAAGAAGCCACGGCCATCGAGGCCGCGGTAGAGCAGTGCATCAATGCGGGCTATCGCACGGAGGATCTGCGCGAAGAGGGCAAAGAGGTCCTGGGAACGCAGGCGATGGGGGAGCGAATCGTACAGGTCATCAGCCATAGTCAGGCTTAGCCCATCATAGGTTTTGGGCAGGGGCCCAGGAGACGCAAGCGCTCCCGAGCCTCTGCCAGTTGCTTATTGTGCAGGGCCGCCTCACCTTCAGACGCGCCAACATCGTCCTGTTGGGCGACAGAAGGTTGAGCAGCCTCCAATCGCTCAATCTCTTCGCTAAGCACCTGATGCAACGCGTACCAACGGGTTACGGCGCGTTCGACACCCATGTTCTCACCTTCTTTAGCCGGGCAGAAGGCTAATGAACAGCGGTCCCATAGACCAGAGCCTTCAACTTGTTCAACAGTTCATCATCCTGGTACGGCTTCACAACATAATCGTTAGCGCCAAGCAGCATGGCACGCTGCTGATGTTTTGCCGCCGCACGAGAGGTAAGCACAATAAGTGGAAGCGTGCGATACTGCTCCTGAGAGCGGATCGTTGCAATCAACTCGTAGCCGTCCATACGTGGCATCTCGATATCAAGCAGCACAGCGGCAGGTGTCTCGTAAGAGATCATCTCCAGCGCCTCGACGCCATCACGCGCCATCTGGACCTCCCAGTGATTCTGCTTCAACATATTGCCCACCACACGGCGCACGCTGGCGCTATCATCGACCACCAGGACATGTTTTCCGCGCTCAGGCACTGCAAGCGCAGCCGGCTGAGAGCGTACCGTCACCGTGTTCTGTCTACTGGCGGGGAGATCGATGCTCTGTCTGACAGAAGCAGAGGGCAATGCACTACCTTCACGACGCACAGGAAACGCAGTAGTATTTGGCAGATCCATCCTCTGGCGCTGCGAGAGCAGCTCCACTAGTTCGAGAATAAGCACAACACGACCGTTGCCCAGCACCGTACCGCCCGCAATGCCATGAACATCGCGCAGGTGCGGTCCCAGATTTTTCGTCACGATATCCTGCTTACTCTTAATCTCGTCTACCACCAGCGCAACACGGTAGCCGCTTGCATTGATCAGCAGCAACTGCGACCTCTCCTCGACGATACTCGCAGGGAGAGAGAGATACTGGGCCAGGGTACTCAACGGATACGTGTCTCCGCGTACGAGCACCGCTGGCTGTCCGGCAACGGTTGTGCGCTTGAAGTTATCCAGACGACCAATGGACTCCACCATCACCGTCGGAATAGCAAACTGCTGGCCGGCGACGCGCACCATCATCGAACTCTGGATAGCCAGGCTCGTAGGGAACTTCATAATAAACGACGTACCATGACCAGGTGTAGAGTCGACGACGAGCGTTCCTCTCAGGCGCGAGACGCTATCGCGCACGACATCCAGGCCAACGCCACGACCGCTCTCCTCGCTCAACACCTCGGCTGTTGAGAAGCCGGAGAGGAAAATGAGATTGAGAACGTCGGTCTCGGTAAGATGCTGATCCGGGCGAATCAAGCCACGTTGGATGGCCGTATTGCGCACATGCTCGGGATCAATGCCGGTGCCATCATCGCTGACGGTGATGACAACCAGATTCCCCTCGTATGCAGCCGTTAGCTTGATCTGTCCGACAGGAGGTTTTCCTCTTTGCGCGCGCACATCGGGCGTCTCAATCGCGTGATTTACTGCGTTGCGAATAAGGTGCAGCAAGGGGCCGGCGATCTCTTCAAAGACGGTGCGATCGACCTCGGTCTCCTCACCTTCCAGCAAGAACTCGAAATCCTTCCCCTGTTTGAGGGCCACCGCACGCGCGGCGCGGTAGAGACGTGGGGTCATCGAAGAAAGAGGCACCAGGCGCACCTTCATCAGGCGATCCTGGAACGTCGTATTGAGACGATTCTCGCGCGCGAAGATACCCTCACACTCACGAATGATGGCGTCCATCTCCGTGCTGAGCGTCGTCATATCCGAGATGCCCTCGCTCAAGCCACGGGCAAGCAGGTGGAACTCATTGTAGCGATCGAGCTCCAACTCATCGAACTCCGCCAGATGGGACGGTCCCATGTCGCGACCATTTCCGTTCTTATTGTTGTAGAGGACAAGAGATTGATCGCCCTCGCCTATCATCGCCTGTACAGAGCGACCGCTGGGTAGCGTTGCGGCCTCGAAACGGTTCTCCAACTTCTGACCGACGTCGCGCAAGCGATTGCTACTCACGCCAGCATCGGAGACCAGGCGTACGAGGCGTTGAATGCGCTCCTCCAGCACGCTGCGGTTCACCAGCAACTCTCCGAAGAGGTTGACAAGTTCATCCAGTTTTTGCAGATGGACGCGCACACTCAGATCGCCACGAGTTCTACCCTGAGCAGTTGCTTCACCCTGGCCACTAGCCACGACACCGATCATCGAGCCTGTTCCTGAGATAGCATCATCGCCGCTATCGGTCTCCGCATCGATATATGCGTCAGCATGACCCTCCGGTGGAGGAGGAGTTGTATGCTCACCCAGCAGTTCCGTGTAACGTGTGCGCAGGATATTTACCCTGACTTCATCGGTCGTAGCATCGGCTTCGCGACCGGTAATAAGGATATCCAGGGCCTCAGCGGTATCGAGAATGAGGCTTAGAACAACAGGCGAGATAGTCGTCGTCCCTTCCATAACGCTATCGAGCAGATCTTCGAAGATATGGCAAAGGTCGGCAATAGCGCGGAAGCCCATCATACCAGCCGCACCCTTTAGCGTATGGGTAGCGCGCCGCACGGCCTGGATCAGTTCAAGGTTCTGCGGTGCCTTCTCCAGCGCTGCAACATGCATACTGATAGTCTGCAAATGTTCCTCGGCCTCCGCCCGGAAAATCTCGGCGGCCTCTTCGCCCAGATCAGCGGCGAAGGAGGGCTGCTGTGCCTTCATTGGAGCTGGAGGAGGCGTCGAAGGAACAGGCACCGCCGGAACCGATATCTGCGTGGGAGAAAGCGACGAAGACGCGAGGCGCTCCGTGGCTTCGCTTGCGCGTTCAACATAATTCGATACGGAAGGAGGCGCTATATCGCGCGCTGCCTGGCGCATCCGCGAGAACTCGCCTTCAGCGCTGGTAATCTGCTTCAAAAAGTCCTGGCGTACCTGGATCTCGATTTCATCACGAAGACGTTCCTCCAGCTCCTGGAGGACCTCCGGCGTCTCCTGTCCAGTAGCGCGTTCTTGCAAACGGCGCAGCTCCTCGTACTCCCGGCGCACCTCGCTGCGTATCTGCCGCTCTAATTCGGCGCGGTTGGCGAGCGTAACCGAACGCGCCTCGTACTCCTGACGCAGTTCCTCACGTAATTGAGCCTCTATCTCGGCCCGCAACGCATCAGGATTTCCATAGCGCTCAAAAGTCACACGTTCGCGCAGAGCATCCTGCTCGCGCTGCATCTCCCAGGGAGTCCAGACCGGCTCCGGCGCACGCGCGGCGCTCTCCTGAACCCGCTGGAATGCAGTGTTACTGGAGGAGAGTAAAGCTCGGAATTGCTGGAGTTCAAATTCCATCCGCTCATCGGTAAGTTCGGCGTCACCAGCGGTTTGATTGAGCTGGTCAAGCACCTTTTTCAGCTTACTGTTGGCTACCCACATCACCGATAATGGAAGATAGCGGCGCACCTGTTCGGGACTATTGCGCAGATTCAAGCCCATCGCCCGACCAGCCCAATCCTCCATGCGATCGAGAGCGTCTTTAGAGCCATCTAGAAAGCCCTTGAACTCGCTTCGCTGCGCCTCGATAATAGAGAGCGCGGAATGTAACTGACCCACCAGATTCTTTAACGCAGCAGCTTGCAGCTCTATATTTTGCGCTCCGTGCTGCACATCTGCATATGCCTGTGAGAAAGAGACCATCTCAGTAGCAAGGTTAGTTTCTTGTACAGGGACAGGAAGATTGCTTTCAGGGAATGCAAGATCGTCGACAGGAGGTAGCTCGCCCTCCCAGGTAGAAGATATTTCTGACGACTCTATAGCAGGTACCTGCCGTGCTGAAGCCATCAGGGCATCTAAAGCGCTCAACTGAGGTGGCGGAGAGCTTTCCGCCACCTGGTAAGAGGAAGCGGAGAGATCATCGACGGCGGGCTCTTCGGGCCAGGCAACATCATCGCCGGTCTCTATATTCGGAGTGCGGAACGAAGCCAGCACCTCGTCAAACGATGGCATCGAAGAGGCCACGGGTGTAGACATATCAGGCGCAGAATAAGATATGTTATCTTCCTCCCATCGAGTGGGAGGCCCTCCCTCTGGCAGAGCCTGCATGGAAGGAACAGAATAGTCAGGAGGTGCCACCTGCACAGACGGAACAGGCTGAGTAGGCTGAACAGACTGTGCCGACGCATCAACTAAGGCCCGGTACTGAGAATAATCAGCATCATCTTCCGCGATCACGGCTTCTTCATCAACGCCATTGCGGATACCCTCCAGGAGCTGATGCAGGCGGCCTAGCGAACGCTGCAACAGACCCAGAACAGGTCCATCGAGCGTCGTTATACCGTCTAGAGCATCCCCCAGAATGTCTTCCATGCCATGTGCCACATGGGCCAGACCTGGAAAGTCCATCATGGAAGCAGAACCGCCAATGGTATGAGTACGGCGGTACGTTTCTTCAAGGGCATCCATGTCGCCAGGTGACTGCGCCAGACGCTCAAGGTTCGTCTCGATTTCCGGCAAATAGCTATTTACCTCTTCGATAAACGAATCGAGGACTGATAGTTTATCAAATGTATTCGACATGTTGCGCGTACCCACTTAAACTATCTAGCGTCGTCTGTACACTTACAGGTTTCTTTACAGTGCACAGCACGACACCAACACGCTACTACAATAGGACTACCCGTTATTCGGGAAGGGCGTCTGGTCCTGGTTGAACGAGAACTGGCCCTTATTCTGAGCATTTTGTGCATTCTGAGCTGATGGCTGCCAGCGTGGACGAGCAGGAGCAGACTGCCCCGGTGAGGGCAGAAGGCCCGGATTAGGTGCCTGACCCCGATTCGGGTAGAACGGCTGATTCTGAGCGCCAAAATTCGGCGGTGGAGCAAAATGTTCGCCTTCAAGGTTCATCTGACTATCAAAGCCAACACCCTCACCAAAATCCTGTTGATTGGCAGGGCCACCAAACTGCTGATTACCAGGGCCACCAAACTGCTGACCGTTAAATTGCTGATTGGCAGGGCTACCAAACTGCTGACCGTTAAATTGTTGATTGGCAGGGCTACCAAACTGCTGATTGCTGCCGAATTGCTGATTGGCAGGACTACCAAACTGCTGACCGCCGCTGAATTGTTGCCCGTTGAAGCCACGCGGGGTGCCGTTATCAAAAGGCTGATTTCCAAAGGCTTGCTGGTTGTTAAGCGTGCCGAAGGGCCCGGTAAAACCCTGTTGGGCGACGCCCTGACCGCCGAACTCCTGCTGGTTGCTAAAGGCGTACTGACCACCGTTAGAACGCGAAGAAGAGAGGGGCACTAGCGAACCCGAATTGCCTGGCTCGGGCAATGGCGGGAAGTTACCGGCAAAGTTCTGGCCCCAATCGGTATCCATTCCCGGCATCAGCGAGGGAGTAAACATTTGATCGGCATTATCGTTCACTTCACCAACAGAAGTCATATTTGGAAACGACCCAAGCACCTCACTGCCGCGATCAGGCAGGCGGAAGGTTGATACAGAGGCACGCAACTGCTCCGAGAGTTCTGCCAGGTAACTGACACTCACGGCGGCCTCCTGTGTACCAGCATCCGTCTGGCGCGTAATCTCCGAGATACGGCCCATCGCCATCGCGACCGACTCGGACACAGAGGTCTGATCGTTCGCCGCGCGAGCGATACTCTCGATCATCTGAGCCTGCCGTTCAACGGCGCCGTAGATCGAGTTCAGGGCGCGACCTGCTTCATCGGCCAGTTGCGACCCCTTCACCACTTCCTGCGTGCTATCTTCCATGGCGACCACGGCCTCGTAGGTATCGCCCTGAATGCTCTTCACCAGTGTCGCAATACGTTTGGTCGACTCCGTAGAGCGTTCTGCCAGGAGGCGGATCTCGTCGGCAACCACCGCAAATCCGCGTCCGTGCTCGCCCGCCATGGCGGACTGGATAGCGGCGTTCAACGCGAGCAAGTTTGTCTGATCAGCGATATCTTCGATGATACGCACGATCTCACCAATCTCATTCGAGCGTTCGCCCAGGCGTTTAATCTTCTTGGAAGTCTCCTGTACGTTCTCGCGGATCAGCATCATACCCTCGATCGTCTGCCGCACGGATTGCTGACCGGTGGCGGCATTGCGCAGAGCTTCCTGCGCCATCTCAGCACTCAATTGAGCATTGCGAGCAACGTTTTGAATAAAGATGGCCAGGGCCTCTACCGCCTCGGTCGTCTGTGAGATCTGTGCTACCTGTGTCTCAGATGCCTGCGTCAGTTCAGCCGTACGATCAAGAATGCGGCGTGTTGCGTTCGTCACCTGCACGGCGGTCGACTGCACCCGGCCCACGACCTTCGCCAGCTCCTCGATCATATAGTTGAAGGAGTCGGCGAGCACACCCAGTGTATCGGGAGTCACCTCGGCCTGCACGCGCAGATCGCCATCGCCAACGGCGCTCACCTCTTGTAGAAGCTTCTCAATCTGAGCTTGCAGGGCGGCGGCATCGCTGCCCACGCTGCCCAGGGACGCCGCAATAGGACTGCCCTGACTGTCGAGGAGTGTATTGATAGACATCGACAGCATGGCGAAATCGTCATCGCCATTCACCACAGCGCGCGCCGTTCGATCGCCGCTCGCGTAGTCCCGGCAGACCTCAACCAGTCGCTGTATGCGATCGCGAATGCGATGTTGTACAAAGTAGTTTACAATCATCACACCGAGCAGCACGATAATCGCGCAAGCGACCGTAGCAAGTATTAACGTAGAATGATCTAAAGAAAGAGATGCAAAGCCAAGCAATGCGAGCGAGATTACGGGGATCGCGGTTGAAGCAACCAGTCCCCACTGCATCAGCGCATTGACAGTCATGCCACCTCTATTGCGCTCAGGATTCATATCGCCAAACCTCCCTAGTTGATAAAAAAATATCTATGATTCAGACGAGCGATCGTGCTGTGATCGCGGTACGATTGCCACTCCGTTTAACCGGAAACCTTGTAATGTTGCATCCTCTCCGAGAAAAGGAGACGAGGGACATCCAGGACCACCATCGTCCGATGAGCGAACATCGCACTACCGGCAGCGTAGGGAAGGACCCATTGAGGTATATTCATCGGACGCAGATTTCCACTGATGATAGTGGCAGGAGGGATAGGTAGCATCTCATTGACGCCATCCACCGCAAAGCAGATCACCATCTCATTGTATTGCAGCGAAAGCAAACGTGTACGCGAGGAATAGGGAAGCGGCTCCAGGTCCAGAAACATCCGTAAGTCCACTACCGAGATAATGGAGCCGCGCAGGTTGATCACCCCACGCACCCAGGGAGCAACATTGGGCACCGGAGTGAGATCGACAATGCGCTCGACACCTTGCACAAGTTCAGCTTTTACGGCCAGTTCAAAATCTTCTAGAGTAAAGATGAGATATTGTTCACTAGCAACAGGAGAGATACCTCTTGCCGCGAGTTCCTCTTCTGGGCGACTCAATCCACCCTGTATAGCCAGAGCCTGCGCGGCTGAAGGAGACAGAGCCCGCAATTGCTGAATAGCAACAATTGCGTCACGTTGAGATTTTCTTATATCTTCGCTAGACACTGGATTACTCCCAATGGCAGAGGCGCTTTAAGTCTCTCTGCCCCATCAACGTCTGGTTCCCGTATCCTTCATAGAGCGCACGCCTCTTAGATGAGGCGACGAACACTGGCGACCAGTTCATCACTATTGAAAGGCTTCGTGATATAGAGGTCAGCTCCCTGCCTCAACCCCCAGGCCTTATCTAACGGGGTGTTCTTACTTGTCAACAAAATAATCGGAATGTGCCTGCTGACATCCGAATTCTTGAGTTTCCGACAGAGTTGAAAACCATTTTGCTTAGGTAGAACGACATCAAGAACAATACATTGTGGATGTTCTTTAAAAACTTTCTCAACCGCCTCGTCACCATCAACAGCAGTAACGACATCAAAGCCATTATTGCGCAATGGGGTTACAATCATAGTCAGTTCAGTCCAACTATCATCCACAACAAGAACTTTTTGCCCAGGCATCCAATTATAACCTTTCCTCTGTGAACCACACCAGCAGATGGGAAATAAGGGCTATCTCGCTGGAGTATCTCTTCCTTCTACACGGCGCGGGCAGAGAGAACACTCCTAGCCTCGGTAACGCAAGCGAGGTCGCATCCCTTCATGCGATACAGGCATACGCTCCTGCCAGTTTGCAAGATGCTTCTTTACGGTCTGTACCAGTTCAACGGAATCAAAGGGCTTGGTGATGTACTCCGTAGAGCCGGCCAGCCGCCCGCGCATCTTATCAAACAAACCATCTTTCCCACTGAGCATGATAATGGGAATCTGGCGAAACTGCAAGTTTTTGCGTATAATCTGGCAAATATGGTACCCATCCATCCGGGGCAACTGGATATCGAGCAGGATAACTGCAGGCATTTCGTCGGCAACGCAGGTAAGCGCGCTCAGGCCATCACCAGCCGTAATCACTCTGATATGTTCCCGTTGCAGGGTCATCTGAACAATTTTACGCACCGTAGGACTATCATCTACAACCAACACTGTGGGTTCCGCCATTTATATTGACCTCCTTCTCGTTTCAGGTGACCAGGGCGCATTTGCGCCACTCTCCGGCACTCCATTCCCATTCTGAACAATTCCGAGCTGCGATGCCTGCACAGTTTCACGACCACGCGCAAGCTGAGCGTTACGATGGGCCCGGTAGACCTGGTACTGTTGTACCTCGTGCTCGATCTCCGAAAGAAAGATCTTCCAGGCAACATTAAGCTGCCGCCCGGTATGCGAATTGCCAACCTCGTCGCGCACCAGTTCTGCAAAGATCAGGCGTAGAAACGCAGCCAGCCCCTGGACCGCCTCCCAGTAAAACTCTTCTAGTTGATCACCTTTGACCAGTTTGTTTAAGCTCAAGATCGGCTCACAGTCGAGTTGACCCTGGATAAAGTTCGTTGTCTCCAGTATAGGATACTGCTGCCTGGAAAGAAGTTGCAACGAATGCGCAAAGCGGCGATCCAGATAGCGTACAATCTCTGGAGGGGGGAGTTGACCGCGACCGCGCAGACTCCGTGCATAGCTGCCATGATGGATTAGTAAGCCGTTAATACATTCGGAGAGCGTCGTGATCAGGCCGAGGAGATGCTGCGACGGATTCTCCGAGCCGCGTTGTTGCGCCAGGGTATACTGGCACTTGATGATGATATTGGAGAGGTCCTGTTGCAGCTCCGTCTCTAAGGCGGTATTCACAACCTCGATCAGATTCAATTCCAGCAGGCTGGCCATCACATGCGCAACGCGCGCCTCCGGTGCCATCAAAACCAGCGAGATCGCTTGCAGGGGAAGTTCGCCATTGGAGAGACAGAGCACTTCGATGCTCTCCTGGTTCAGACCGAGGCTGCGTACGTCCTTGCTCACCTCTGGTTGCCAGCGCGCCACTGTTGTGCGCGCTAGATGCGTTGCACCCTCGTTGGCGACCTCTTCCCATTCATCGGCCTGGCGCAGCGCTTCTAGCAGGACTGAGTCGACGTCGAGCGGCTGCATCCTGCTCTCCATTGGAACCAGTTGAATATGAAAAGCAAAACGCCCATTGACCCAGCGCATGGCATGGCTGATGGATTGGGTGACGGCAAATTCGAGACGATGCTGCATCTCAGCCGCACTCATCCAGCCCTGATCCACCAGTATTTTTAACGCAAGCTGCATATCCCCCTGTGCCATCTCACGCACACTCTGCGCACGTGGCGGATCAAGCCGACCGATCAGGCATAACATGCCAAGCAGGTCGGGCTGGGGCACACCATCTTCGTGCAGCCCCACAATCTGCCCTTTGCGCAAGCTGATAGAGAGCGTCTCCGGCCCCGAGGTCACAAATAATTTGCCGGATTTACCACTCAACGCAAGTATTTTCAGGATAGATTGGAGACCTAACGTTTGTAAGTCCCCATCCATGATGCGGTCTTGCTGCTCCATCTTCTCTAGTTCCTTTGCCAGACTAGCCTACGAACCCTATTCTCTTCAGATAAGTTGCAAGCGGTTCTATTTCCATCTTCCATAATCAACACATTAGTAGTTCTCTCTGCCCACAGTTTCTCTACACTACCACCACGCTACTTTCTAAGATCTTTACATACACTATACACATTCCTCTAATTGCGTCCAACAAACGATCGCTGTAAGATAGTTCTTCGACGAACACGACGGGACCTCCCATCAAGACAGACCACACTCCCCTCCCGAGGCAAGCGTTCAAGAGCATACTGTCTGCAAGTGTACCTCCCAAGCCGTTAGATAACCATAAAAAAACGCTATCTGGTATTAATTTTGCGTTAAATTTTTTACGCGTCGACCTGGGCGCGAAACACGTAGCCAATGCCAGGTTCGGTCAAAATATAACGCGGGTGAGAAGGCTCGACCTCTACTTTGCGTCTGAGCTGCCGTACGTAGACGCGCAGGTAGTCGGCTTCCTCACCATACTCAGGACCCCATACCGCTCGTAATAAAGAACGATGGGTCAGTACCCTCCCCGCGTATAACATCAATTGCCGCAACAATTCGAATTCCGTAGGGGTCAGGCGCACCTCGCTTTCGCCGGCGCGCACCATGCGGCGCACGACATTCATGTACAGATAGCCATCGTCGCTGCGCAGTTCCTCCGGCTCATTTCCGCTGGCGGTCTCAACCGTCTGAACACGGCGCAGGCAGACGCGTACACGGGCCTGCAACTCATCGTTGCTAAAAGGCTTGGTCAAATAATCATCCGCTCCCAGATCCAGCGCCTCCACCTTCTGTCGCTCTTCTGCGACCGCCGATAGCACAATGATCGGGAGCTGCGGCGAGAGCTGACGCACCCGCACACAGACATCGAGACCATTGAGGTCTCCCGGCAAACAGAGATCGAGCAAAACAAGGTCTGGTTGATGCAGTTGAACCATCTCTACAGCCTGGTTACCATCGGCAGCAATCAGAACTTCGTAACCGCTCGTGGTCAAGTTACGGCGTAAAATACGCTGAATGGATGGTTCGTCATCAACGACCAGGATACGCTTGCCTTTTAGTCTCATAGCTCCCCCTCCTCTGCTGGCTCGCTGCCCGTCTCTTGCATGGTAGGAGCATCTCGTTCTACTACGCGTGCATTATCTGCAGCAAAGGGTGCCTCGAAGCCGGCCTGCGCGGCAGCATGGGTATGAAGGGGCAACGTAAAGAAGAAGCAGGCGCCACCATCGGCGCCTGCCCCTACGCCGATCCGCCCCTGATGAGCCTCGATAATACCTTTGCAGATCGCCAGCCCCAGCCCATTGCCGTAGGGACGTTGCCCAGAAGAAATAGACTGAAAGATGCGCTCACGCTCTTGCTCTGGAACCCCGGAACCATGATCGACGACTTGAACGTGCAGCATCTTTTGCGCATCGTCAATCGCATCCACATTTACGACAATTTCGGTCTGCGGCGGGCTATTCCCGAGCGCATTCTCGAACAGGTGGTAAAAGACACGCCCAAGCTGCACATGATCGACGTAGATCAAGGGCAGGTGCGGCGAAAAGTGTGTATAGACGGGCCGTCCGGCGAAGGAGCGCTCCATTTTCTCCAACGTCCCATGCACGATCTCGGCCACGTCGCACCACTCTTTTTCGAGGACCAGAGCGCCCATCTCTATACGAGACAGCTCGACCAGGGCATTGACCAGCACAGTGAGGTGATCGGCCTCGACATCGATGTCCTCTAGCATCGCCTGGTAGTCGCGTTCATCCCACGCAACGTTGGCCTGAAGCAGCCCCGTTACCGCCGCCTTGATCGTAGTTAATGGAGTGCGCAGATCATGGGACACAGATGACAGCAGGGCGGAGCGATTTTTCTCGTCGCGCACCTGCTCGGTGACATCGCGCACCTGCAGCGCGTTCGCGCTGAACTGCCCTTGCTGGTCGTAGAGAGGATAACGCACAAGCTGGTAGTGATAATCAGACACTTCTTTTTTAGAGAGCAGAGAACTGCGTCCATGAACAGCTTCCTCTGGCCTTGCGTACGAATGCTCGGAGGCAAGCGCGCAGCGCAGATCCTGTCGATACGCCTTGCCCTGCGCAAAGTCTCGCAGGTACAGCGCGACCTCTTCCGCATTCCGCAGACGTGGATATAGTTTCACAAAGGCATCTTCTATCGTCATAAAAGCTGCCTGGTCAGGCGCCAACAGCCTGGGTCGGTAAGAGGAGTTGAACTCTTCCAGGTGTCTGCCACAGAGCGCCTCGGCAGCTGGATTCATATAGAGGCAGACACCCCCCAGATCAACAACAAACCAGGCGTCTCTGACACCATCGGTAGACTGCTTTAACTGAATCAGCAATTGACTGAGTTCACCAAGCATGCCGGTACGCATCAAGGCGGCTTCAGCCGTTCTCGATAGCAGCGAGAGCGTATCGGCAAGCGGATCTATGCTTTCACCCGCCACAGACGGGAGCACAGAAGATGCGTGGTATACGCTATCGAGAGACGTATCGGGAGCAGAGAAGTGCGGGGCCGAGAAGACGGCCTGCAGGTCCCTTTCACTCTGCGTCAGCAAGTGATCGCTGATGAAACGCAAAAGGCTGGTAAAACTGACACCAAAAGTGAGCTGCGTCTCCTCACGCACGTGAGCAAGCAGTTCGTATTCATCCTGCTCGTCATCCACATTATCCTGTTGAGAAGACGCGGAAAGACGTTGCCTATGCGCACGCTCTAGCCGTTCTATCGCCTCTTGAAAGCGGCTACGTTGATGCGCGGATTCGAGCAGCATACCGTTATGAATAGCTACGGTGGCCTGGTTCGCGAAGAGAGAGAGGATGTCGGCCTTCAGCGGTGTAAACCCTCCTGGCTCCGCTGAGCAGAGCAGCAACGCTCCGTAGATCGTCGTTCCGGTAACCAGGGGATAGCAGAAAATGGAGCGCATACCAAGCACCTTGAATAAGGTGCAACTGGTAGGAAAGCGATCGTCTGCAATGATATCATTCGACACAAACGGCTGCCGATGTTCTAGCGTCTGGCCGATGATGCACTGTTCGCTGATCGGGATATACGTGCCAAACGCCTGTGTCAACATCTCCTGGTCGAGTCCAGATTGTGCCTCCACGCGGAATCTCCCATCCTGTCGATCATGCATCACGATCAAGGAAGCGACGTTGAGTGCTTTGGCAATACCATTGACGATCTGCTGCAGAATCGTGGAGAGGTCCATCTTCGATGTTAAGGCGCTGGAGACATCTTTCAGCACCTGCCGCTGTCGATTTTGTATTTCAGCGCTTCCACCCAATTGGGCGCTCTCGATGGCCGAAGCCAGGACGCGCGCGACGGCGCTCACCAGGCGTTGCAAGGTCTGATCTGCATAGATGTAAGGAACCATGCTCCCAAGTTCGAGCGTTCCCAATACGCCCTCTTCGACGATCAAAGGAGCGATCAGGGTCGAGTGCAATTGATGGAAACCGCTGAGCGCGTCCCCACTCACAGCAGGCGGACCATCCAGACCAGCGGGATAATTGCTTACCCGCAGATCAGGAAATTGCAGCACGCGCGCTAGCATCGACTCTTCGCGCGGAAGCTGATGTGTATACGCACGCCACGCATCAGATTCGCGCCGACAGACTACGACACGCACCGCCTGACGGTCATGGCGCAAAAGTACTACTCCAAAGATATCAAAAGGAATAGTCTGCTCCAATTCAGCGGCCAGACGCGTGTAATCGGGCTTCGTTCCACGCACACTGGAAACGATGCGTGCAACGCGTTCAACAATAGCAGACTCTTCTAAAGTAGATGTATATGATCTTGCTTCCATGAATGCCAGTCGGTTCCTGCTCTTATGGACACAACAACTTGATGGACACAACAACCTGGTTGACCACTCGCCCCCTGTAAAGCGCTTGCAGGATAACCTGGACAATACTGTCTCGACAACACTGCCCCAGGGAACCTCTACTTCGCGTCGACTTTCTGGAGACTGATGATTCGTCTAACAAATTTGCTACATTGTACGATATTGTTACGCATAATGTCATTACGACTTTTATTGTGTAGTGCTACATGCGTACAATTTATTCTCTCTTGCGTCGCAACAAAGTATACCATACTCGTGCAGGTTTTCGTCAACACATCCGCAAGTTGGCTATGTATTTTCCAGAACCATCGTTAGTCTACCATGTTTCGCATCGCTGCACCTTCTTTGCAGCTACTTGTGCACATATTATTCTCTACAGTTGTGGGTATATTTGTCATACACAGATCAACACATAAAACAAAACAATGATATAAAGTATGTGAGGCGTGTGCAGCGGGGAAAGACAAATTTATTCGATCAACGTAGCACAGCGCCGCTTTGTGTACCATCTTTGTCTTCTACTGTCTTCTACTGTTTTCTCTATGTCTTCTGTATTGCTTCGTGCCGCTTGCCAACCATTTGCTCCGCCTGGTATTATAACGTACAATTTATCCCTAACGGGAAATCGACCCCGAGAAGGGATAGAATAAATGGTACAACTACTCGTCGGCCCTATTGTACGCGCAACAAATACGGCAAGCGTCGTTATCTGGGTCGAACTTTCTCACGCGTGCATTATTACGCTTAGAACTGCCCCATATACCGATCAAGAGAATGAAGCAGGAAGCGTTAGCGTACATACAATAACAGTGGGAGGGCGCCACTACGCTGCCCCACAATTACACGGTCTGCAACCCGCTACCTGGTATCGGTATGAACTTTTCACAGAAGACGGCACATTAACCGATCCGTCTTCTCCCTTGCTCCAGTGCTTTCGCACCCTGGATCACGTGGAAATAGATGCAGAAAGAGCGCAACAGAGAGCGTCCCTCCGGTTTATTTATGGCTCGTGCCGCAAGCTTGATCGAGCAGCGGATGACACCTTCAATGCCCTGGGCGCCTGGCTCCTGCGACACTTCGAGCAACGCGAGCAGGCGTGGCCACATTTACTCCTATTGATTGGCGATCAAATTTATGCCGATGAGCCACCTTCTCAATTTATGGAGCTACGCCAGGATATATCAGCCGACGATAGAATGACAATATTTACAGCTTTTGCACGCTTATACGAATATGTCTGGACCGCCGAAAAAGGCGTCAGGCAGGTGCTTGCGACGTTACCTACATACATGATATTTGATGACCACGAATTACTCAACAATTGGGGCGTTTTTCCTGGTTGGAAAGAGCAGATGATACGTCGCGGCTTGGAGGCTCTGCTCATAGACGCGCTAGTGGCCTACTGGATCTACCAGGGATGGGGAAATCTCTTGCAGCGAGAAAATAGTCAACACCCGTTAGTAAAGATTATGCAAGCGGCAGAAAAGAGCGGGGAAGATGCGCTTGAAGCTCTGCGCGCCTCTATCCGCGACAACTTTTATGGACGCAATGAGCTTGATTGGCATTACACACTTCCAACCATGCCCCCCCTTTTTGTCACCAATACTCGCGCAGATCGCACTTCTATCTTCGGGTCCATTAAAACTGATGCGTTTTATGCGCCAATGCATATTATGGGAGAACAACAGATGATAGCTCTGCGTAACTGGATGCAACGGCATGATACCGAAATGACGATTGTTGTTTCGTCGGTGCCTGTACTCATGCCGCCACTTATCGGACTTATCGAATATATTACTGGCGTACGGCTCTGGCAGCGCAGCAACCCACTCCTACATTGGATTGGAAAACAGCTTGCCCGGCTCCAGCTACAGGTTGTGCTGCGTGGGAGCTTTGATCATTGGCCTATCTTTGGCGCTAGCTGGAATGAGCTTATCCAAATGCTCAAAAAGCGCGAGAGGGATATTCTGCTTCTGGGGGGCGATGTGCATTTCTCTTATGCGGCTGAAGGACGAAGAGCGGGCAGATCCGCGTTCTATCAACTCGTCTCCACGCCATTCCAGAATACACTCAGTGCCCGTCAGAGGCGGCTGATAGAACGGCAGTCAATTATCACCAGCACGACATACGGCGGTTTACGCACGCGCGTACTGCCGCTGCAACGTATAGAAGAGGTGGCACAGATTCGACACCACCTCCTTTTCAACGATACTCTGGCCTATGTCAGGCTACAGCCTCAGCGCGAGCATAGATATAGCATAGAGCAAGAGTATATGGGTATTGTCGAGGGAGAGTTAACGGTTATTGCACGCACGGTATTCCCATCTACTAAAAAAATTTGATTATCTGCTATAACCCGTCAACTCCACATACCCATTGCCCGAGACGCCTTTACCTCCCTGCTGACCGTTGATGTTCACCGCGCCCTCCCAGTACGTATTGCCCGTAGAGGATGTGGCAACAAGCTCCTGATCTTTTAACTGAGGGATGATCGTCAGCGTCGTGCGTAACTGCGGATCATTCACCTCAAGACGCCAGCCGGATGGATACGTGATGCCCGTCACCGGACTGGTCCAATGGTTGAGCACACTGAGACGCAGCGAGCGTTGAGGAATAAGGTGATCCTGATCGTGCGCGTCGATGTAACTGATATAGGTGCTAGAGGTATCGCGGACGAAGTACAGCATCATCTCCGTATCGTTATTGAGCTGGACGCTGAACCAGTTCCAGCCGCCGCCGAGATTGGTGAGGAAATTGCCCCACTGGTGATCCATCCACGCCTGACCACTTACACGCAACGTCTGATTATGGTCAACGAGCGTTCCAGCGACCTCCATACGTGTACGCGAATAATAATATGAGAAACCAGACGGACCATAGGTGATCAGGCCATTGCCATTATGTAGGACGGCAGCTTTGAGGCTGGTCAGGTTCAACTGCATCGCGTAGTCTTTCATACTGGCGATCAGGTGATCATGCCCGTTCAAGCCGCGAATCGACCAGTCATCCAATCTGATATGGATGCCCTGCGCCGAGGTGCCATCGGGGATGACAGCGTTCGGCTCGATCTGGCGATGCTGATCGTAGTGGAACTCGCCGCGCGTGATATCGCTGATGGCAAAATGAGAGGCATAGATGGGTGGAAAATCGCTGCGCACGGCCTGGAACACAACCAGTTCAAAGCCGTAAGTATGCGCCTTCCCGCTGCTATCGATCGCGCTCAGATGCCCGGTATAGTACCACCACTCGTTGAGATCATTATGTGCGGCCTCATCCTGCGGGAAGCGTACAGGCGGCAGCGACGTTGCGGTCGGCGTGTTGCTGACCTGTGGCAACTGCTGCGAGGTCGAGACCACGCCTGGAAAACCGCAGGACGAGAGCAAGATCGCCAGCAAAAGTCCCATGAGACCCGGTACGCGGAACTTCCACGCAAAAACGTTGTTCATCGCTTGCCTCCCACGCTCACATCGGTATCCTGGGCAGCGGATGTGGACACCGCCAGGTCGTCTCCTCCGAGATACTCGGCGAGGGCGGGTGGATGACGCTGAACGCCGGCAAAGGGGAGCCACCAGTTCCAGTTGCCGAGCTTTTTCCCTCTTTCCACACCCTGGTTTCCATCAAAAACGCGCTTGACAAGAGGATAATTATACTTTGTGGTTGTTTGTCTGTGTCCCATGTGTACAACGCTGTTACTGTCAAAATCACTGTCAACTTTTTGACCATCCATCTCTCTGAAACAGCTTTTGAAGCTCATTGAAGATGCCCTTCTCTCGATAAGACAGAGAAAAGAGCCCGCAACATTCAGACGTAGCGTTGCAGGCTCTTTTCCTGGGTTCTTAACAGGGTTTCACGGTAATACCTGACAACGCATCTAGATAGCAACAGACTCTCGTCGTATCGAAATGGGCGTCGCTTCCTGTCCGTTTTCCTCCCGCATCTCCTACTATTTCTCTGGCAAACCCTTGATGCGAGAAGCCCGCGTGCCACGCGGGACTGGGAGATGATGCGCATCTCGATGTGCGCGCATCTCCTCGACAGCTCCAGCCCGGAGGCGTAGATCCGAGCGAGGGCACCCTGTACAGATGAGCGCGAAGCCAGCTCGCCGATCTTCTTCATAGTAGCGAACGGAAGCCGATTGATCAACGGAGCCGCTGAGCACCTTGACGGCGCAGGTGGTACACCAGCCTTGTTCGCAGAGGCTGGGTAAGGTGATCCCCGCCCGGCGTGCCGCCGCTAAAATGAACTCGTGCTCCCCGACAGCAATGGTGACGATTTGCCCAGGCAGTTCCAGGACCACCTGGTAGAGCCTCTCTCTATCAGGTGCATTACGGATTGTAGAAGCCGGCATTTTTGCTGTAGGGACCCTCACCAGGCGTCCCGCGCCGGAAGTGCCCGGACGGGCGGCTCACCCCATCTCGTTCTTTGCTGAGCAACTCGATGAACCACGCTTCGTGCTCAATCTCTTCGTTGAGGATACGCGCCGCCAGATCATAGGTTCGGGGGTCCTTAGCCACCGTGAGATCACAGATCTCGCTCCAGGTACGAATCGCACAGCGCTCGGCTTCCAGAAGCACTTCCAGGACCTGCGCCGCCGTCACATTCGTGACAAGATCGAATGGGTTGCTCATGGGTCGACGCCCATTCTGAGATCCAGGAAGATAGGCATCAGGACAGCCAGCTCGGTCAGCGAAGCTGCGGATGTCATAAGGAAGTGTTCCCCCAAGTTCATAGATACGCGGTGTAATCAACTCGAAATGGGCGCGATCCTCCAGGCGTGCATCTTCACAAATCTCTTTATAGTCCTCATGCCCTGCCAGATACATCCGCAGAATCGTGTAGTAGTAGTAGGTGGTAAATTCGGCTCCGGCCGCATCGATTAATTTCTCAACCAGTTCGCCCACATTGACGCCTCGGGCTTCCATCGCCTCGACGCCGACCCGTTGCGTAACATCGCCTGCTTTGATTTTACCCACGGCATGGGGCTTGGGAACGGTACTCATCTATTACTCCCTTCATCTGAGCAAGAACTGAATCATTCTATAAATTTTCTGAATGACCAAAAAGAGTGTAGAATACTTTCACATATTTATCAATAACCAGCCGCTTTATCAGAGGTCACAGTATCTACGCAAAGGCACCAGAAACGCAACAAGAGCAGCTTCTGAAACGGCAGAAATCCCCTTTGTTGCGTTTCTGGTGCTCTCTTTTTCCATCCATTCTTCACGTTGCATTCTTCCTGCGCAACCATCTCAAGTAACGTGACTCCCTGCTTAAGGATTGGGCAGGCGTGCAAGGATCTGAGTAAGAAGCGTTGTGTGTTCATCGAACTTTGTTTCCAGTCGATCAAGGCGTTGATTAATGATAGTGAGGCGATTATCTACTGCTTCTAGACGACTTTCTATGGTTTCTAGGCGTTCAAAAATTCTTGTAACTACTCAGGTGCCCAAGCGACCTGTAAAGGTTGACCATAGAAGACAGCAGACAGAGCAGCCAGCAGGGGATGTCCTTGCTTCAGCATCGCTGCGGATGCGGCAAAAAGCGATCACAAGAATCTTGTTCTTGTGAGCAAGCAATCAGATCTGACGTAGCGGCTTATACAAAATTACCGTAAGAGCAAGAATGAGCAGTAAGCATGAAAAAATTACGATAGTGCTAGTACTACCGACAAAATGAAGAAGAATGCCAGTTACAAAAACGCCGAGAGAATTTGTGACTTTCCTACTACTACAACCGTAGTTGGCTCTCACTCGTAGATTCAAAAGAGAGAGAAGCTGAGTGGGAGGAAACACATGACGGAAGAAGAATTGGAGCAGTGGCAAGAGGAATTTGAAGCGTTTCA
>Ga0137371_10000061_pt1 | contig 57090 bp, 34 predicted proteins | sample SagtaG_7_FD_104919 | JGI IMG/M metagenome (GOLD analysis project Ga0137371, IMG submission 104919) | Vadose zone soil microbial communities from Sagehorn Ranch, Mendocino, California, USA - Sage1_R_40_16 metaG | ecosystem: Environmental > Terrestrial > Soil > Vadose zone | place: USA...
AGCATTGATCGTCCAGGTTCCCCCGTTCAGGCTCTGGCTCCCTGCCAGGGCCGGAGCACCGATATCACCGCAACTCCAGCCGCTCGGACAAACTGGAGGTGATGGTAAAGTGGTGACGTTCACCGTGTCAAAGGTGACCGTGCTCAGAGCCCCTGTATTATGAGACGTGACCGCCAGACCCGCCTGCATCGACCCGCTCATATTCAGGGTGACGGTCGACGCAGCTACCTGCGTCCAGGTCACCCCATCACTGGATGTATAAGTCGTGTACGTGGTCCCTGAGCGGGCTACCCACAAGTAGGTTGGCACCGCTCCCGCCAGGCTCGTCTTCTGTTGCGTGCTACCACCTTGAGTCGTCCGGTATTGCACCACAATGCCATTGCTGGGCGTCACAAAAGCTGCATAGTACATCGAGCCTGGATCGGTCGTCTGTCGCAACATTACCCCCGCTTTGGCCCACGAACTGCTATTCGACTGCGAAACCACATGGGCATTCACACCGCCATCCCCTGCGAGGGACTGGGAGACAAAGTGGAACTGATCTACCGTTCCCCAGATATCTCCACCTGAGCCTTGCACTGTCCACGTCCCGTTAATTAGGTACTGGTTCCCCGTTAGGAACGGGCTGCCAATATCGCCGCAACTCCAACCGCCAGTACAGACTGTGGGTGGAGGAGGAGCAGTTGTACCGATAGTGACTGTATCGAAAGTAGCAGTACTCACGGCACCAACATTGTTAGATGAAACAGCCAAACCTGCCAATATTGAGCCGTTTATATTCATGGTAACACAAGAACCGATAATCACTGACCATTTAGCACCATCACTGGATGTATACGTGCAGTACGTACTACCAGAGCGAGCCACCATCAGATAAGTTGGCAGCGTACCTGTAGGTCCGGAAACCACGGTAGTCCTCAGTCCCTGGACAAAACGATATTGAATCAAAATCCCACTGCTTGGTGTTACAAAAGCAGCATAGTACGGTGAACTTGTATCAGTACTCTGCCGCAGCATCACTCCCGCCTGAGCCCCACCATTCGTATTTGTCTGGGAGAGTATATGCGCACTTACAGTACCATCAGCACTGAGCGGCTGCCATGCGTAATGGAACTGATCCGCATAACCATTGATAGTTTTCCCCGCACCCTTCAGCGTCCACGTCCCTCCACTCAGCGACTGATCTCCCACAATTGAAGGGTTTCCTATATCTGAGCAACTCCATCCACTCGGGCAAGGGGTCGCAGAGGTTGGAGGATTGGGAGGCGTACCAGGAGTTCCAACACTTACCCCGCTGTATACAACAGTATTGGCAGTTCCCTGAGTTCCTGAACTGAGAGCAACTCCATCCATCACCGCAGTTGGCATAGGCATCGTCACCGTACTTCCAGGCACCAGCGTATAATTCACGCCATCATTCGAGGTCGCTGCTTGAAATGTATCACCAACACGCTGTATCTCTAAATACAGAGGGAGAGTTACACTGGTCACTTGACTAGCTACGGTCGTTGCTCCTCCAAAAGCCATGCGGTACTGCACGACTATATTATTGCCGTTTGCAAAAAAGACTCCGAAGTAAGGTGCCGTCGGATCGTTGGATTGGCGCACCATCAGCCCTTCCTGGGCTGAGCCACTCGTCGTTTGTTGCGAGACAACTTGTGTACTAATCTGGCTGTTTCCATTGACCGTCTGAGACAGGATGCGAAACTGGTCACTAGACCCTCCAATACCCGCACCACCAGCCTGGACGCTCCAGCTAGCACTAGAAACCGTTTCCGATCCACTAGGTGTAGGACTACCAATATCCTGGCAGGTCCAACTGCTGGGACAATTCGGATCGGGAGGAGGAGGAGGGGGAAGTGGGTTAGGAAGGCCAAAGGCATAGACATTGCCATCCAACCCCCCTGTGAAGATCTGACCATTCACTACGCTCGGTGCTGCGTAGAGCAAACCCCTCGTTGTATAGCTGTAGAGGCGCGTTCCTGTCGATGCATCGAGTACTTCTAGCGTGGAACCAGTCCCATCAATAATGAGCCCATTTGAATATGCCAATCCAGGAATGACCTGACCAGGCTCACTACGTTGCCATCGAAAACTACCCGTGCCTGGATCTAGCGCATTCAGCGATCCTCTATAGCCTTGCCCATTAACGACTGAATTTCCTCCAGCAAAGAAAAGTGTACTGTTACCGAATGTCCCGGACGAGGCACTCCCATCACCGCACTGCGGACACGAGCCGGGCTGTGTAATCACCTTTGTCCACACAGGCCCGGCAGCTAGATTGTTGCGATTGAAAGCATAGAGATAGCCGTTCTTGTTGATCGCCGCTACCAACGGATTCCCGTTGGCGTCATTGAAAAGTATTGGCGAAGAACCAAAGTCGGAATCCAGCGTTTCCTGTGACGCTGGAATCGCCCATGAGGATTTGAGGCTAAGCGTTGAAGCGTCTAGAGCAACAACAGCCTCACTCAGCGATTGGGAGGCAACATTACGCGTACCCGTGCTGACATAGATGGTGTTCGTACTAGGATCAACGCTCGGACTGGTCCAGATGCCTCCTCCATACTGTCCTTGTGGGACAAAATTGAAGGTGTTCACAATCTGATGACTGTTCAAGTCTACTTGTAGCAACTGGCCCGGCACTAATGGGCAGTCTCCTACACTCGCTGTACCGATATAAGCAAAACCATTATAAATCAGAGGGCTGGCCCAGTTATAATATCCTGTCGTGTTGTCACCAACAAACACTTTCCACAGAATATTACCTGTCGTTGCATCAAGAGCATACCAGTTGGAATCGCCACCTCCGACGTAGACTACACCATTCTCTACGTCCGCTGATGAAGAAACACCTGCTAATTGAGGGTAACATGACGCCGTGGTCTGTCCCAAAAATGTCTTCCACTTCTGTTGCCCCGTCACCGCATCAAGAGCATACTCATAACCATCCCAGGAGCCGACATACACCGTACCACCAACCACAGTGGGCGAAGAGGCAATCACGCCGCCTGTTTTGAATGCCCACTGCAGCGCTAACTGTCCTGCATTGGCAGATGAGATGATCGTATCACCTCCTGCCGCAGTGCGCTGAGGATCATGTAAATATGTGGACCAGTCACTTCCGACTGCACCTGCGGGAAGCAGTTGATATATTTTTTCTGCAATACCCGCCAACAAAGCAATGATGATTACCAGTAGAGCTATCAACCTGATCCAGTAAATTTTCGGTTGAGGATGGTTCTTCATTTCTCGTTGTTTTGCCGTTTCTCGCCCTAAAATAGGAGTCATAAAATTGCCTCCAGCTCCCGTTTTCATTCAGAAAGCTTGTTTCCCTTACCCTGTGAGTGAAACAAGCAATAAATAGAAAAAAATGATTTAGACTTATCGTGTATAGCTTTTGGACGTAAAAGCAACAATTTACTTCTCTTCTAAAAAAAATTGACGCCGAGGGTTTCTTCGTTGTAGATTGGGAAAATACCACGGGTAAAGCGAAGCACTGCATATCATTCTTAAACACAAAAAATACCCTTCCCAATCAGCTTCGCTGTTGAGCCTGCTTCCCCCTATTAGGATACTATAACGTTTTATTCAGTTGCAAGTGGCATAAGGTTAAGAAACGGTTACATTTTGCATTTTACGATGAAATTTTCTTAACTTCAAGTAACTACTCAGAGACTCAGAGACTTCACCAGGCACGTTCCTCAATATATTTAGAACATACGTTCCTTCCCATCTATTGTATAATCAGAACCGTTATATATTTGGTGTCTAGGCTAATTCTTTGAATCAGTCAAGCAAGCATCTTAAGATTAGTTGATGTTGCAGTCTCTTTCGATACTGCGCCATTGTCCTCGGAAAGGACTTTACCATGTTTCCTGATTTGATCTAGTCTAAATATCAACATATATACATCTTTCTATATCTCACTTTATACAAGATAGGGGGACACTATTGTATGAATGCTCAACCGCCAAACAATGAACAATGGCGACAGTCACAACAATCAAATCTCAATGCTCTACCCAACCTTCGGCAACCAATGGATACTCGTCTTTCTCCAACGCAACCACCATCTAAAAAGAAAAACAAGTGGTTACCCTGGATTATCCTTAGCATCGTCGCTACTCTGATTTTTATCCCATCCATCTCATTTGCCGTTGCAGCCGCCCCCAAAGTCGTGGCAAAACCTACGCACACAAAAACTCCCGCTAATTCCGCATTTCCCGATCTACCAGCCGGCTTCGCGAAGACGCAGTTAGCCTATGGTCTGAAGAATCCTACTGTCTTTGCTTTTGCCCCAAATGGGGATATCTACATAGGAGAACAAGCGGGGAATATCTTGATCTACCGAAATGGTGCCATATTACCCACTCCTGTTATCACCCTAAACACTGATGGGTCGCATGAGAAGGGCTTGCTCGGTCTCGCACTTGATCCCAACTTTGCTACCAATGGGTACATGTATGTGTCTTACACCACTTTGGATGAACACGCCCAGCTTTCAAGATTCACCGTACAGAACGGCACTGCAAGCCTTGCGAGTGAAAAAGTCTATTTGAAGGGCGATCAGCTTCAACAAATCCACCATAGTGCTAACACTGTGCATGTTGGCCCAGATGGAAAACTGTGGTGGTCGGTTGGAGACAACTACCCTCCCCTTTCCAATGCGCAGAACCTAACCAACATCTATGGGAAAATACTCCGCTTCAGGCTTGACGGGTCTATCCCCAGCGACAACCCCTTCCTGAATGTCCCTGGCGCAGTTCCAGCAATCTATGCCTACGGCCTGCGCAACCCCTTCCGCTTTACGTTCCTGCCAAATGGTAAGGCAATGACTGAGGATACGGGATCGAGCTACTGGGAGGAAATGAATACCATCCAACGAGGCGGTAATTACGGATGGGCCCTGTACGAAGGTAATTGCGGAAGCTGCGGCTACATCAACCCCGCCTATTCCTATGGCCATCTTCCAACCGATGGCGCCTCCTCCGCTATCGCTGCCTATTCAGGCTCGGTCTTCCCGAAGCAGTATGACCATGTCGTCTTCTTTGGTGACTATAATCGCCAGGATATCGAGGCAGTCACGTTCGATCCGACCTATAGCACCGAGATCTCCGATAATGTCTTCGATAGCACTGTCGGGTCGATTGCAGACCTGGAGGAAGGACCTGACGGGAATCTCTACTATGTAAGCATTTTTGATGGTACTTTCACTGAAATTTACTCGACTGGCCCCTTCCCGCCCGTTGCAGCTGCCTCTGCCAGCCCAAACGCCGGGTTGTCACCACTAGCAGTTACGTTCTCGTCTGCGGGCTCAAACGATCCCTATGGATTGCCGCTCACGTATTCCTGGAACTTCGGCGATGGCTCTCCAGTGTCCACAGCCGCTAATCCATCACATACCTATGCTACAAACGGGACGTATACAGCAACCCTCACCGTAAGCAATGGCTCCCAAACAGGCACCGCCTCTACACAGATCGTTGTCGGGAATACCCCTCCAACCGCGTCAATCACATCGCCCACCACTGGCGCAACGTACAAGGGAGGAGATACCATTTCCTTCAGCGGCACAGCCACCGACGCGGTAGATGGCACGCTCCCGGCCAGTGACTATACATGGCAAGTTGACTTCTACAGCAACGGCGTCGCCCAACCCTTCTACAACGCTGAAGTTCCAAATCCATTTTATGGGCCGGTAACCAACGTCACGAGTGGCACCTTCCAGATACCACAGGACCTCTCGAATTCTGCCTCAACCTTCTATCGCATCACCCTGACCGTGGTCGATTCGCTGGGTCTCAAGACGGTGGTGACGCGGGATATCCATCCCAAGCAGACGAACTGGTCGGTCGACACGAATATCCCAGGTGCTGCCTATGTGGTTGATGGTACCTGGCACACAAGTCCATATACAACCAACGATGGCGTTGGCGTTCAGCATGTGCTGACAGGTGTACCTACGCAAAAGATTGGTACGAATCGCTATCGCTTCCAGGGCTGGTCTGATGGCAGTGCATTAACGGACTCGTTCACCAATGCCTCTGCAAACGGTTCCTACACCGCTAATTACGATCAGGTCTCGAGTACCCTGCCGTCACCATGGCAGAGCACTGATGTTGGCAGCCCGCTTACCGCAGGCACAGCTGATTATGCAGCCAACGACCATACCTTCTACGTCGACGGGGCTGGTGCCGATATCTACGGCACGACTGATCAGTTCCACTATGTCTACCAGACATTGAACGGCGATGGAACCATCATCGCTCGCCTACGGTATCAGACGGATTCGAGTGCTTGGGCGAAGGCAGGCATCATGATTAAGGATTCCACGACGTCAGGATCAAACTTCGTGGATGCCCTCGTCACACCAAATGTCAGCCCTAACACGCCAAATATCAACGGCACAGGATGCACTCCCGATGGCTGCAATAGTCCACTCCCACCAATCACACCAGCCGTCGGCCATGGCGTGCATATGCAATACAATTTCACTGGCGACAAATCAGTAACGTCGACCACCGCACTCGCTGGCTACAACTCCCCTAACGAATGGCTCAAGTTACAACGAGTCGGCAATACCTTCACTTCCTGGTATTCTACAGACGGCAATACCTGGACACAGATTGGCACAACCAACCTTACCTTGAACACCAATGCAACAATCGGGTTGTTTGTGTGTTCGCATACCCCCACCCAAGACAGCACAGTAGCTTTTGACAATGTTCAAGTTACTGCTCCATCGAACAATCCCCTCCCATCTCCTTGGGTTGATACCGATGTGGGTTCTCCAGCCATCAGTGGTTCTGCCAGCTATACAAACGGCGTGTTCACTGTGAACGGCGCAGGTACCGACATCTGGGGCACCTATGACCAGTTCAATTATGTCTACCAGCCAGTGAACGGCAATGGCACCTTGATTGCACGTGTCACATCACAAACAAACACCAGCTCCAACGCCAAGGCCGGGATCATGTTCAAACAGTCCACTACCGCCGGCGACTCCTACATACTGATGGCAGTCGCTCCCGGAGGAGGCATTAAGGTCCAGTACAACTTCAACGGCTCCATCGGCGGTGGAACGTATACGTTCCCCAATGTCTGGATGAAGTTGACAAGAGTTGGGAACACCTTCACCGCCTATATGTCCAGCGATGGCACCAACTGGACAAATATCCTATCAAAGACCCTGACCATGAATACCACCATTACCGGGGGACTCTTTGTTTGCTCGCATAATACCTCGGCTCTTGGAACAGCAACCTTTGATAACGTCAGCTTCACACCGGGACCATAGATACCCATGCTCTGGGAGGTCATACCCACCTTCCAGAGCATACCATCTCAGATTATAACGCGTTCCTTTTTCTATCCCTGCTCTTTTATTACACTTTGCTAAGAATATCCTTTTATAGTTGTTAATTAATTAATATAGCCAATTCCAGAGGCTACAAGTTACTTTTGATTTCATAACACGTTCCAAATCATAGGGGGAAGGAAAAATGCAAAAGTACTTATGCATCTAGCTTATCCACATCGCTTGACTTCTGTATTTCTTTACAAGCATGGTTTAACAGTTAAAAGTTTGAGGTAATATTCTCGGAACCTCAACCTTTTCTCAACCTTTTCTTAATGTTCAATTTACAAGATAATAGTAAGCTACTTTAGGCTAGATTAACAACTAAATTGATACATTCATGTGTTTCTAGCAAAATCAGGATCAATAGGGAGCTCTTGCATGCGGCGTTTCTTCATCCAAAAAAACAACCTTCTCGCTTTACTAAGCATTGTCCTGCTCAGTATCGCTTCTTTGGTCTATCTATTTACGGCAGGCTACAACTTTATACATAAGTCAGCTAGCTCCACGTCTCTGACGCCGACCTCTTCCCTGCCTCAGCTACCATTGACCGCAACATCAAGGCCATCCCCTACAGGAACTGCATGCCATTTGAAAGGACGTGATTTTCAAATGGGAGTGGTCTTTCCCCAATGGAATCCCACAGGCTACGGTCAAAGTGATACAAAGTGGTTGACGGGCATACAGAATATTCGCCCTCAATCGGGTGCTTGTTGGATAGAAATACCCATTCTTTTTTATCAGAAATCGCTCACTTCAACTACAGTTACCACCGGGCCAAGCACTCCCACCATCGCATCCTTGACCTACGGGATACAAGTTGCCCATGCTCTTGGCTATCACGTCTTTGTGACAAATCTTCTCACCGTAAGTGGTCCCGTAGCATGGTCAGGGCAAATTTCCTTTCAGACCTTTCAGCAAGAGCAACAATGGTTCGACAGCTACTGGCAGACCATTCAACCTTATGTAACGGCTGCCGCACAGGCAGGGGCCGAACAACTTGCTATTGGCAGTGAGTATGAGTGGCTACAGCAATTCGCCCCAGATATATTATGGAATGAGCTGATTGCCCATCTACGCAGTGTCTTTCCAGGTACACTTACCTACGATATGAACTGGACCTCCCTCCAAGATTCGCCCAGAACCTGGATGCGTAATTCCAACTTAAAAATGATTGGTGTCTCAGCATATTTGCCAGTTATCGACACTCCATCGCGGATTGCACCAGAGCAGATGCCTCCTCTTTGGAAAAACAGGGTCCAACGTGCCCTTGACCTTTTTGCAATAGAACTGGGCAAACCAATCTTCATTTCAGAAATTGGATATCGCGATAGTGCAGATGCTCTCTACCATTCCTGGGAGACTTCAAGCTCTGCACCAACCGATCCAGAAGAGCAGGCTGCTGCATGCGATGCCGCACTGGTCAACGTTATTCCTGACCCACATATCTTTGGCATCTTCTTTTGGGGATGGGACGATGTTGGGCAATTTCGTTTGAGCGGTCAGCCTGCTGTTACTGTATTACATACTCGCTTTACTGCTTTACAAACATAACGATAGAAAGAAGTACGTATATCCATGAGATTCAGACGGTTCAGAATAATAAGCTTACAACAATATACTAGTGAAACAAAACAAGTTCATCCGTCCTCTATTCCGCTAGCCACTATACATTCTACTGATGAGTTTGAACAAGCTGAACAATACTCACTTCCCGGCGCTCGACAAACAAATGGAATAGCTCAACTCCAAGAACCACTAACGTCCTGGCCGAATGTAGACAATTGTGACGGCTCTGAGGATTTTACCTCCCTCAACGCACAGGCTGCTGATGGAGGAGCACAACTTCCTCTACACGACCTTGATCAGACTGATAAATTAACCGTTTTCAATAGACACACCGCTAACAGAGAAACACGACCTCCCATACACAACCTTGAGGACTCTGAGGATTTCACCTCCCTTGACGCGCAGTCCTCTGCTGAGAGTGAAACACGACCTCCCATACATAACCTTGAGGACTCTGAGGATTTCAGCACTCTCGACCAACACACCTCTGACGGCGAAGCTCCTCTTCCTCTACACAACCTTGAAAACTCTGAGGATTTTAGCACTCTCGACCAACACACCTCTGCTGACAATGAAACTCCTCTTCCTCTACACAACCTTGAGGACTCTGAGGATTTCGCCTCCCTCGACACGGAAACCTCCGACGGCGAAGCTCCTCTTCCTGTAGACAATCTTGAGAACTCTGAGGATTTCGCCTCCCTTGACGCGCAGTCTTCTGCTGACAGTGAAACTCCTCTTCCTCTACATAACCTTGAAGACTCTGAGGATTTTAGCACTCTCGACCAACACACCTCTGCTGAAGGAGCGCAACTTCAATTGCCCCTTACTCCATGGCCAACCATTGATGCAACTCAATTTAACACAGCAGTAACACCAAAAATAACTCCTCGAAAACAACCTGTTGACCCACGTATTGCGGAACAAGTGAAACGATACGAAGGCTGGCTTGCCATGCAGGCAAAGCACGAGGCACTTCATGCCAATACGCAGGAGATCAATGACTATATTCAAAGTGCCGCTGAGGTTACGCAAGTCGGGAAGAAACAAGTAGCAATATTTGCCCCTTTTCGCCCTAAGCTCTCGGCTTTACAAACCTTCACAACCCAGCAAGTAGTCTGGCTATGCATACTCGCCCTCCTAGGAATAATTGGGCTCATCTTGTTTCGCCTGGAGATGCTCACCGCTGTGATTGCAATTATCACCATTATGTATTTCAGCAATCTTGTCTTGAACATCGCTATGGCCATCAGGTCATTCCGACATTCACCTGAAGAACAGATCGACGATGCTCTTGTAAATACATTGAAAGATGCCGATTGGCCGGAGTACACCATTCTCTGCCCTCTCTACCGTGAAGCGAGTGTTGTACCACAGTTTGTCGATGCCATGCAAAAGTTGGACTACCCACCTGAGAAACTACAAATTCTCTTCCTCACAGAGGTCGATGATATTGAGACACGTAACGCTATACGTGCCTTGTCTCTACCATCACATTTCAAGATCGTCATCGTACCTGATGGCAAGCCTCGTACCAAACCACGGGCTTGTAATTATGGATTGATACGAGCAACAGGCTCTTACGTCGTTATTTACGATGCTGAAGATATTCCCGATCCATTGCAATTAAAGAAATCGGTACTCGCATTTGCCAACCATGGCACAGAGGTCGCCTGCGTTCAGGCCAAGCTCAACTTCTATAACGTCTATCAGAACATTCTCACACGTTGGTTCACCGCCGAGTACTCCGTATGGTTCGATCTGATTTTGCCTGGACTTCAGCAGACAGGTTTCTCCTTACCCCTAGGGGGCACATCCAATCATTTTCGCACCGCAGCACTGCGTGCCCTGGGAGGTTGGGATGCCTATAATGTAACTGAGGATTGTGATCTAGGGTTACGTTTGGCGCGTTACCACTTCAAAACAGTTGTTCTCAACTCTACCACATATGAAGAAGCTAACTCCCAACTCAAGAACTGGATACGCCAACGCTCACGATGGATCAAAGGCTATATGCAGACCTACCTCGTCCATATGCGTCAACCCCTCGAATACTTTCAAAAAGGACGTCTCTTTGATCTCTTCTCATTTCAAGTTGTAGTGGGCAGCGGTGTAGGTGTATTATTCATCAACCCCTTGATGTGGCTATTGTTAGCCATCTATATAGCCTTTGGTCCAGCAGTGGTTTCCACTTATCACACTCTGTTCCCCGGGCCTATCCTCTACATCAGTGCCTCCTGCTTGATTTTTGGGAACTTCTTCTATATATATCTCTATTTGCTCGGTTGTATGAAACGTAGGCAGTATCGACTCGTACTCTGGACATTGCTCATTCCTTTCTACTGGGCACTTATCAGTGTCGCAGGCTTTATGGCTCTTTTCGAGCTCATTGTCAAGCCACATTACTGGCAAAAGACAGTCCATGGACTGCACCTGAAAAAAAATGATGTAGTCCACAATGTGACCTGGCAAGAGACAGAGCTTGCTGTAGAGAAAGAGCAGACACTGCAAGTACCTAGAGTATCAGCTGTATTGAACAAAATCAGCGATATTCCATCAGTCACCATGTCCCTTAAAGCCATCGTAACCTTACCCGTACCTGCCGTCTCCCGCACTCAAAAACAGGCCCAACATACTGCACAACGTGCTAAAGTGCGCGATCTATGGCTTGTTGCCACCATTGTCACTGCCTGTGTGGCCAGCATCTCTGCCTGTTGGTACTACTTTCAGATGCACCAGCTACTCCTTTATGGCGACGCCTATTCTCACTTGAGGATTGCCCGCAGTGTTTTTGATAGTGCTACTCCAGGACTTGCTCAACTGGGAGGCGTCTGGTTACCTTTGCCACATATATTGATGTTCCCTTTCATCTGGAGCAGTTATCTCTGGCACTCCGGCCTGGCTGGAAGCTTTACCTCAATGATATGTTATGTAGCCGCAGCTATATATCTGTACTTAAGTGCTCGTAGATTGACCAGAAGCAATAGTGCCAGCTTTATAGGAACACTACTCTTTATCCTCAATCCCAATATTCTCTACCTCCAATCAACAGCACTTTCGGAGGTCGTTTGCATCTGGACATCAGCCATGGCATGTTACTACTTCTTGGTCTGGACGCAGGAAGATACGTCAAGATATCTCGTTCTGGCTGCTGCCAGCATATTTCTTGCCACGCTTGCTCGCTATGACGGGTGGGCACTGTTTTTAGGTTGTATGGCTTTAATCGTCGTGGTCAATCTACTCAAGCGACAACGCCGCATCCAGATCATAGGCAATCTCACCATATTCGGTGTGCTTGGTGGGTTAGGTATATTCCTCTGGTTCGTCTGGAATAAAATCATCTTTGGTGACCCTCTCTATTTCCAGCACAGTGCCTTCTCGTCCCAGGCTTTTCAATTACAGCTTCTACATTCTGGCACACTTTACTCTTATCATAATTTCTGGCTCTCGTTTAAAACCTACATGCTCAATTCAATGTACACCATCGGTTCAGTTCTTTTCGGAGCAGCAATACTTGGGTTTGTTGCCTTCTTCCTGCGCCGTCGCTTTTCACTGGACCTGTTAGTGGCCTTGATCTTTGTCATACCCTTCGCATTTTATGTCTTTTCACTCTATATAGGACAAGCTGCTATCTGGGTGCCTGGAGCAGTACCAGCTAACAATCCAGCACAATTGTACAATGTACGCTATGGATCAGCCATGGTCGCACCTGCTGCCGTCTTCTTCGCCGTCCTCGTCAGTCGCGTGTCCTCCTTATACCGCTCACAGCTACGTGCGCTAAGCAAGATAGTTTTTATTGTAGTTATTCTCGGCCAGATACTCTTCACTACATCAAACGGGATTATCGACCTGCAAGATGGATTGAGTGGCGGATCATGCTCTCCAACTCATATTGTCAATGCCTACCTTGCACAACACTACTCTGGGGGCAAAATACTGAAGGATGTTACTGCCGGCGATGCAGATGAATCTGAAACTGGACTCAATTTCAAAACAATTATCTATGATGGCTCAGCCGATTTATGGCGAAAAGCTTTAAGCAATCCGGCAGGCTCAGTCGCGTGGATAATCGCCAACAGAGAGGATCCTCGCGACCGTGTATGGAAAAGTATCGATTTGAGTAATCCTGCATTTCTAGCGCACTATACCCTTGTGGTACATGAGCCCTCTGGTCTGAGCCTCTATCACCGCAATGGGGACCCATTACGTTCAGTACGACCTATCCCACCTGGTATACTCACCGATCATCGCCTGTGTCTGTTGAAAGATAATTAGACAGCGAAAGTGTCTTCACAATAATGGTTAAAGATAAGTAAAATATTCGTTCCTTGTGGAGGTTATGTTTGCAATGGGAATAACACTTTCTTCTCCAACCCGTTCAGCTCGATCCCGGGTACAATTACTTGTACAGCTAGTGCGCTTCTGTCTGGTAGGCGGTTTAAACACATTTATAGATTTGATGATATTTAACATACTGCTATGGACATTCCCCACCCAGTTTGTGCATCGACTTATTTTCTACAACTCGCTAGCTTACCTGCTCGGGGCCATCAACAGTTTCTGTTGGAACAAACTGTGGACGTTTGAACAACGTCGACAAACCTCGAAAGGCGAGGTAGCCCGTTTCGCTGCCGTGACCATCCTGGGTATTCTCTGTAACGACATGCTTCTCTGGCTCGCAACAATGCTGTTAGCCAGGTTCTCAGTCAGTGGTTTTCTTTGGAGCAATGTTGCTAAAATTGCTGCTATTGCCGGTACCGTGGCCTTGTCCTTTGTTGGCATGCGCTTCAGTGTCTTTACACAGAACAAGAAGGCCATGGTTACCATTCCGCCACCATCAAATCCGCATCTTTTCATCACACCTCGCAGCTTGTCCGTCATATTGCCTGCCTATAACGAAGAGGCCGTAATCTCCGATACAGTTTCGACCATTCTATCAAAATTGATTACCTGGACCGACGATTTCGAAATTATCGTCGTCAACGATGGCAGTAAGGATCGTACAGGAGCCATCGTTACTGAACTCTCTGCCACTGATTCACGCATACGTCTCATCACTCACCCCGTAAACCGGGGATACGGTGCAGCACTTGTTACAGGTTTTGAATCTGTCACCAAAGAGACTGCTTTCTTTATGGATTCGGATGGTCAGTTTGATATCAGCGAACTTGTACACTTCTTTCCACTCATCGAGGAATATGATGCCGTCTTGGGCTATCGCATAAATCGACAGGATAGCTGGATGCGCAAGCTCAATGCTTGGTGCTGGAAACAACTCGTGAGTTTCATGTTTGGTATTCATGTGCGAGATGTCGACTGCGCATTTAAACTCTACCGTTCAGAGTTCTTTCTCACCCATCGCTTAGAAACTCGGGGCGCGATGATTAACACCGAAATATTGTATAAATTCGCTCGTTCAGGCTATACCTACACCGAAGTAGGTGTCCATCATTTACCTCGCCGCGCAGGACAGGCCACCGGCGCCAAGCCTGCTGTCATTCTTCGTGCCCTGCGTGAACTGTTTGTTTACGCTGGCAAATGGTACCGCGAAGAAAACAATTACTCACAGGAATAAAAGTAACACATACTTGTAGGGATTAAAGTAAAGGATCAAATCTCACCATGACTCCGTTACAACAAAATTCGACAAAGCACCACCGGTCAAAAATGCGCCTCCTTAAGCTTATTCCTATGCTACTTTTGATACTAGCTTTGCTCATAGCAGCAACTGGTAAGCTACTACAATTGGCACTAGTAGATGCATCAGGTGCAACGGCAAGTGATTGGCCCACCTTCTTACACGATATACAACGTACTGCAGCAACCAGTCAAACAATTTCCTCGCCTTCTCAGCTGACCAAAAGCTGGGCATTCAAAACAGGAGGGGTAGTAGCTTCTTCGCCTACTGTCGTTAGCGGTGTCGTCTATGTTGGCTCCTGGGATGGTTACGAGTATGCCCTTTCAGCAACAACTGGCGCGTTGCAGTGGAAAACCTACCTGGGTACAACCACCCCAGCACCCAGTTGTAGTCCCTCCGGCGGAGCAGGGATCTCGTCGGCAGCCACAGTACAGAACGGAGTCGTCTACGTTGGTGGCGGCGACTCTTACTGGTACGCACTTGATGCAACCACGGGAGCCGTCCTGTGGAAGGTCTACACCGGCGACAACAGTGCAAATGGAGGACACTACAACTGGTCCAGCCCTCTCATCTATAATGGATATGCCTACATTGGTATAGCCAGCTATGCTGACTGCCCATTGGTGCCGGGACAGTTACTCCAAGTAAATTTGAGTACTCATCAGATTGTGCATACGTTCAACTTTGTGCCAACAAACCAGATAGGTGGCGGTGTCTGGACTACTCCCAGCATTAACACCACAACCAATACTATCTATGTCACCACAGGAACAGAAAGCATTTTCTCTCAGCCATATGCCCAGGCGATTGTCTCCCTGGATGCCTCAACACTAGCATTCAAGGACTCCTGGAAAATCCCTGAATCACAGGCTGTCCTCGACTCTGACTTTGGTAATACGCCCATCCTCTTCAATGACTCACAAGGCAATCAACTGGTGGCAGCTATTGACAAAAATGGCTATGCCTATGCTTTCAAACAGAGCAGTCTCTCAGCGGGTCCGATATGGCAGCGCCAAATAGCGATTGGTGGCGATTGTCCAACATGCGGACAGGGCAGCGTCTCATCCGGTGCCTTTGCTAACGGCAAGCTCTATCTGGCCGGCGGCAACACGTCCATCAGCGGTGCTGGTTACCAAGGTTCCGTGCGTGCCTTAAATCCTAGCAATGGTCAGGTTATTTGGCAACACAGCACCATTGCGCCCATCATTGGTGCGCTGGCATATACCAATGGCCTGATCATCGATGGTGCAGGGGATACGTTAGAGGTACTTGATGCATCAAATGGCCATCGTCTCTATAGCTACAAAACTAGTGGCATGCTCTATGCTGCACCCAGTGTAGCGGGTGGACTCATTTACACAGGAGGGGTGGACGGCTATGTCTATGCCTTCGGTCTCCCCACTAACCCACCTCCTCCACCTCCTCCTGATCCCAACTGTCCTACCAATTGGACTTGCCAGGATATTGGCAGTCCTACGCCCTCAGGGACTGAGTCTGTCTCAGGCACTGTCTGGACTGTCAATGCCAATGGCACCGGCGTAGGAGGTACATCAGATCAGTTCCGCTTGATGACGCAAAATGTGAGTGGCAATACCCAGATCAGTGCTAAAGTAGTGTCACAGCTAGGAATGAGTGGTGCAGGACAAGTAGGACTGATGGTTCGCCAGAGGAACGATCCAACATCGCCAAATTACTCCGTATTTTTTACGAAGGGTACAGGAGTGGTCGTACAGTATCGCGCCACGTTCGCGGGTTCCACAACCAAAGACATACAGATGCCCACAGCATCGCTCCCCCTCTATCTTGAAATACAGCGTATTGGTGATCAGTTTCAAGCTGCAACTTCAAGTGACGGTACCAACTACACACTGGTGCCGGGCAGTACAGTAACTTTAGCTATGCCATATACCGCTCTGGTAGGGCTTGCCGCAAGTTCAGGCAACAATGGAACCATCAGTACAGTGATGTACGACAACGTAACTATTGGCTCACCCAGCACACCACCCAATCCCTCTCCCTCAGCAAATCCTTGCCCTGGTGGCTGGTCCTGTCAGGACATCGGTAATCCCGCACTGGTAGGCAATCAGTCACTCAATACAGGAACGTGGACGTTACAAGGAGCAGGCACAGATATTAATGGACATTCAGACCAATTTCACTATGTTTGGCAGTCTCTCTCAGGTAATGGTACCGTTCAAGCTTACATTGCCTCACAGACAAATACAAGTGGCAATGCCAAAACAGGGGTCATGCTGCGCCAGAGTACCGATGCAGGTTCGCCCTATTATGCTGCGCTCGTAACGCCCAGTAATGGTATTACCATTCAATACCGCTCGAGCCCAGGACTCAACACCACAGTAGCCCTTAATCTCAGTGGCACAGCACCATCTTACCTCAAAATTGCACGCTCTGGCACTAACTTTAGCACCTACACTTCCACCGACGGTACTACCTGGAATTACGTCCTTGGTACAAGTGTATCTCTGAGCTTAAAGGGCACAATGCTGGCAGGCTTAGCCATCACATCCAATAACACGACAACTTCAGGTCAAGCTACCTTCAACAAGGTGAGCATTTCCACCACCGCGCCACCACCACCAACTGCCTGCCCGAAAGGTTGGAGTTGCCATGACATTGGATTTCCTAACCCAAAAGGTAGCCAATACGTTCATAATGGCACCTGGACGGTACTAGCAGGTGGATCAGATATCTGGGGCACCTTCGACCAGTTCCACTATGCATGGCAGTCATCGTCAAGCAATGGTAGTGTAAGCGCACGCGTTACATCACAAACCACTACTGACCCGTGGGCCAAGGCAGGAGTCATGCTGAGACAGACCTCAGATCCGTCATCGCCTTACTATGCCCTCTTTGTGACACCCGGCAACGGCATCGTGGTACAATATAGAGCCACCCAAGGCGACATCACCCACCAACCCGTCCCCATCAGTGGAACAACACCTACCTACTTGAAGGTGTCTCGTTCAGGCACCAGTTTCAGTGCCTACACCTCCACTAATGGAACCACCTGGACGCTGGTCGCTGGCTCCACTGTCACGCTGGGTATGAGTGGCACAATATTAAAGGGGTTAGCAGCTACATCACACAACTCATATGCTTTGAGCACCGTCGTTTTTGACACAATCACTACTACATAACGTGAAAGGCGTCAAAGGTGCGCGTCGTATAGTAGCGGCTGGGCTCGCGCAGCTACCCCAACCACTACTATACGACGCGCACCTGCGTCAAAAAGGTGATTGACGAATCAGCTGAGACATGATAATATCATGTCGTCACATCACAGCACCACGTTAGCAAGCAAGGGGCGATGATGAAATGGTAGACATAGAAGACTTAAAATCTTCTGGCTGAAAGGCCGTGAGGGTTCGAGTCCCTCTCGCCCCACCTCTTAATCTCTCAGAAACAAAAATGAACATTTCTTCACAAAACCACCAGAACCACCTCTTTTGAGCGCAAATATTGCTTTACCAACCATTGACATCCACACTACCTTGCAACCAAAAGTGCCAACGAAGTGATGTCTTACCTTCAGATTGTGAACATTTTTTCATACAGACGAAACCGACTTCTCAACGGCAACACTGATGGGAAGCCAGTTACACCCATATTATGAAGCTTAAACTGAAGTACTTGCCTCTTGCTTGTTAGCCTCTCGCGTGTTACACTGCGAGAAAGATTACAACTTTTTTAGGCACGGCTCGTAGATACTCATAAAGGACATTGTTTGCTGTCTGCTTATGAAAAAGTATGAATGAACGAGCGGTGATATAAAAAATGGAATCAATACTACAGGCTTCAAGTACGCTGGGAGCGCTTGGCGCGTTGGCACAGCCAGCAGCGGGACGCAAGGCACGCCGGAAACTCAGTACCGGAGCGTTGAGCGGCTCAGAGCAAGCTGTCCGCAGCCAAACCAAAGTGGGGGCCAGAAGTACAGCTAGAGAATATGCGCGAGGGGCTATCGTGGAGGCGATGAGCGATGCTGAGCTTGTCGAGCTAGTGCTTGCTGATGATCAGGAGGCCTTCGCCACGCTCGTCGAGCGATATAAAGACGCTGTCCAAAACCTTGCCTATCGTATGTTGGGCAATGTGACGGAAGCAGAAGATGTGACACAGGAAACATTTGTGCGAGCCTATACACAGCTTGCCACATATAAACCTGCGCATAAATTCAGTACCTGGTTGCTTTCAATTGCCTCTCACTTGGCTATTGACCAGTTGAGACGACGACGCTTCCTGGCACTACCACTTGAAGATGTACCATTCTTGGAATGGATTGTCGATAGAGGAACCAGCCCGGAGCAATTCGCACTTGAAGGGGAACAGCAAGACGAAATTCAGGTCTATTTGCAACGGCTACCCGGCAAATATCGCGCTGTCATCGTACTCCGCTACTGGTATGATTTCTCCTACGAAGAGATCGCACGCACGTTGGATCTGACACCGCCTCTGGTTAAGGCTCGTTTACACCGTGCGCGTGAACTGCTGGCCCGCTATATGCAAGAAAATTCACGTGATGAGGAGGAGCAAATAAATGCGCTGTCGCGACGCTAGACTTCAGCTTGCCGCTCAGCGTGATGGCAACTCGGTTGATGACGCAAAGCTGCAAGAGCATTTGCAACATTGTCCAACCTGCCGCACCTATGAGCAGCGTCAACGCTGTCTCCAAAAGTTGCTGCAATCCCGGTCACCTCGCACGTACTCCAGCATCTCTACCGAGCAGATCTTGCTGGCCGTGCAGCGACATAAACGGGTAACTCAACAGCTTGAAGATATTCGCACGCAACAGCAGCTCCGTGTAGCACGCATTCGCATTATCGGTATCCCGGTGGCAGTTATTCTCTTTTTTACCTTAGGATGCATTCCCCTCTTATTATTCGCACTGACTATTGTGCAACCTGATCTGCTAGCAACCACACTCTCCATCGCCAGTAATCTGATCGATGTGTTCGTGGTCCTTCTGCAATACTTGCAGATGGGACTAACACTACTAACACGTGATAATCGGCTACTGCTAGGTGTGGCTTTTGTCTTAGTCGTCATGATGGGAATGTGGCTTCGCCTCATGCGCTATCCACAGGAAGCGTAGGCAGCGAAGATATCATGGTCAGACGGCTGTTGATCATGATAGGGAGTTCCGATTATGAAAAATAGACAATGGTGCTGGCTTGCAATGGTCTTGCTGGTCGCATCCGTACTAGGTGGAAGTCAGTTACTGGCCAGTATCGCAGGTATGGTGCCAATTGCAAGAGCAGCCAGTGATATTACATTTCATGAACAAAGCGACTGCACTAGCAAACACCACAGCCCATCCTTTGGGGGCACCGTTGTGGTTGATACAGGCGAAGTAGCGTGCGGCAATCTGACAACCTTTGGGAGCACAGTTGTAGTAAATGGTGAACTACAAGGTGACCTCGTAGCCTTCAACAGCAATAGTACTATTGCAGGCACTGTTGATGGCAACATTGATATCTACGGTGGTAGTGTCACCCTACAAAGTGACTCTTACGTTCATGGGGACGTTCATCTCTACGGAGGACGTTGGATAAAAGGTCAAAACATTCATCTTAATGGAACGGTAATCGACGAAACCAAGCATGTCAACTGGCTCTTTGCTGGTAGTGGTTTTAGTTTTGTCTTCTGGTTCCTCTTAGCATGGTTAGGCTTGGGCTTCTTGTCAACCTCGTTGCTACCAGAACATGTGATGATTGTCCGCACAACAGTCGTTAACAACACGCGACGGAGTGCCATTATTGGCTTGCTGAGCGCATTACTCGCACTACCGGTAATGATTGTGCTGTTTGCGCTCATCTTATCTATTCCTTTAGCCATTATAGTAGGATTAGGATTGGTGGCAGCGTGGACCTTGGGAACGGTAGCTGTTGGCTGGCTGATCGGTGAACATATTCTCAGCCGCGTAGCTCCCCACCAGAACACACGCTTCATGCAGACAGTGGTGGGATTGACAGTCCTGGTACTCGCAGGGTCTCTTCCTTATATCGGTTGGTTGATCGGCCTGGGAGCAGGATTGCTAGGGCTGGGTGCCGTCTTCTTGAGCCGTTTCGGCACACGTTTGTACAGCCCACCCAAAGATCCGCTCACACTCTAAAAATCGCCTATGTTCATCGAGATAAACACACCGCAACCTGTCTTGTATATAGGCAAAAAATACGTTGGAAAGATGTGACGGCTCGAACGATCTCCGCAATCGTTCAGTAGCCGCTGAGGTACATATGAGCATTGACGTTGAACTAACAGACCTGGCTTATGGTGGAGATGCAGTAGGACGATATGAAGGACGTGTCCTCTTTGTCCCTGGAGGTATTCCTGGAGAACGTGTACAAGTTGATATTGTCGAAGAACGTCGCGGACATGCACGCGCTACCCTCTTAGACATTCTTCGTCCATCTCAAGACCGCGTCGAGCCTGCCTATCCCGAACTGATCGATTGTGGTTGTCAGTGGCAGCATATTGCGTATCCAGCACAACTTGCCTGGAAAGCCCATATTGTACGGCAATTGCTTGTACGTATCGGCAAACAGCCCGATGCCGTGGTTCATCCCACCCTCGGTATGCCTGAGAGTACTTCCCCCTGGCAATATCGCAATATCGCCCTCTTTTCCATTGGCCCCGATGGCGAAGTTGGCTTTAAATTGACAGAAAGCCACGAGGTACAAGACCTGGAAGAATGTGCCCTCTTGCACCCTGCTCTCGACAGAGTTTACCAACTCGTGCGTAACAAACTCATAAAGTATTTTGGCAATTCGCTTAGTGAGATGATTCAAGGCTTCACTATTCGTGGTGCCATCGGTACTGCCAACACCAGCGGTGGCATCAACACTGCCAAAGCCGTACCTACACTCTTGAGCATTCATGCACGTCCCGGCTCACTCATAGAGGCTCCCCAGCAACTCGCCCACGAGTTGATTACTATCGCTCCCGGTATCGTTGGCGTCATTGTAGAGCGCGTCGGAGGCCGTTATGGACGCGTGGTCGCCGGTCAGGAATTCTTGACCGATAGCATACTGGGGCGTCGCTTCCGTGTCTCCACCGATTCGTTCTTTCAGGTAAATCTGCTACAGACACAGGTGCTTATTGAGAAAGCCATGCAGATGCTGGAACCACAGCGCAACGAAGTTGCCCTCGACGGCTATAGCGGTGTTGGTCTCTTCTCCGCCTTCTTAGCAGCGCGTGCCTCACGCGTCATCGCCATCGAGTCACAGCCCAGTGCCGTGATGGATGCACGCACCAACGCCATACAGAATAACCAGAACAATATTACAACCTATGAGGGTACCCTCGAACGAGTCCTCAACCAGATGCATTATCGACGCGAACATATTGATATAGCCCTGATTGATCCACCTCGTGCCGGTTGCCATCCCAAAGCACTTCAGGCATTACAGACACTCGCTCCACGCCATATTTGCTATGTCTCGTGCGACCCCAGTACGCTCGCACGAGACATCGCTACGCTGTGTTCCACCGGACGCTATCGTCTGGTAGCAGCCCAGCCGATTGATATGTTCCCCCAGACATATCACATTGAATGCATAGCACTGCTCGCCTACGTTGGCAATCGCTAAATGCTCTGCCCCACCGGCAGAGTAAAATGCCCCGGCATCCGTGTGGATGCCGGGGCATTTTACTCTGTTGGGAACAGCTGCTACATCATATCCATCTCTATCACTTCTCCCTGCTCAACTAGTGTAGGCTTCCTACTCAAAACAACCTGAATCTCGCCACGAGCAGTAATAGCCGTACCGGGAGGAGGACTCTGATGAAGCACCAGACCCGGCACCTCCGATTCTGAAGGAGCTTCGTCGGCCACGATCACCTCGAAGCCGAGTTCATCCGCACATTGCATCGCCTCCAGCAGATCCATCTTTTGCAGGTTCGGTGCGCCTTTCAACTGCGTCGTTTCTACTAGCTTGGACACAACCTTACCGAACCACATATGGAGTTCTTTCTTCTCATCGTTCGTCTTCTTGGCCTTCTCAGCCTCTTCCTTGTTTTTCTGAATCTCAAAAATGTCATCGATGACGACGAAAGGATGATCGACCGTAGACAAGGTCACACTGGAAGCACCGGTAACTTCAACACGCACATCCCCAACATCCAACAGACGCTGAAGGACATTAGGAACGGTTACTTTCATATTTTTAATGTTCTTGTACTCAATTTGCGTGCTCATCTCATAGAAGAACAGAAAGCGGCGTTCAACATCGATAATGCGTTTGTTCGTGAAAATGTATACATCATCAATATAGTTGATGTATATCAAGAAGATAGTAGCCAACAGCCCTAATAGCAGTGCGGTCATCACTACAAACCAGATGGGAAGCGCGCCCTGGATAGCCGGGTTGCCAGAGGCAGGAATATAGACTGCAAGGGGCAAGACAAACAACAAGCCTAAGACGGGCAGAGCCAGTTGGCGGAAAAGCACATAGTGTGATCGCTGAATATATTTCACCGTAAATTCGCCAGAAGTATAGTGTACTTCCGCAGGGACATTCCGAAATATGCCAAACGGGCGTCGCGGCCCCAAGCGTCCTTTAGGATTACGCACTTTGTAACGTTCGTCGGCATCCTTCAGCTTTGGCACTTCTTTCCCTTTAGCAAGCGTTTCAATCACTGCTGCAACTTCAGGAATAGCAGGAGTTGGGGGTTTCTCTTCCTTAGGCTTTTTAGCTTGAATGCCCAGATTGATCTCATCTATGATATCCTTCACTTTGATGGGATTTGGCACATCCTCCATATAGAAATCGCCACCCGCCAGGTAAATATGCACTAATCCATAGCGCAGTATAAATTGCCATGGCTCGAAACCAACGCCGACCTGGGTAATCTTTTCGATAGGAGTGGCTTGGCGTATCGGTTCCAGGAGACCACGTGAGCTAATGATGCGTTTATTGGTGACGATGTGGGTCTCATGATACCATACAATGCCATCACGCCAAACAAACCAGCCTAGCGTGACAAAGAAAAGGGCTATTGCCACAATTTCAAAAAACGTCCAGGGGAACAAAGGATTGGGAAACCGTACCGTCGCAAATAATACCAAACCAAGTAGGATACACGAAGCAATAAATGGCAGTGCTGGCTTTACCAGAAACCACCAGTGTTTGCGTACCACCAGGTGAACTTCTTCATCGGCTTGCTGTCCTGAAAAATGCCACTTCTTATCTCGACCCAGGTGTACATTCTGCCGACCAAAAAAACGCGGACGGCCAGACCGCCAGCGTTCCTCATGGGTCACTTCCGTTCCAGCCGACTTTTTTTCTGTTGCCTTGCTGCTCATGCTCTCTCCTTGTGTATCTATGAATGAAGCAATTTTACAATGCCTATAGCTACATATACTACACTATGGTTTCTTAGGAGGGCTGCTTTTCTTGGAACTGGCTGCGATCAAACCCACCACGATAGCCACCACGACCACAACGAAGATCACCAGCAAAGAACCACTACTCAGGCCCTCGTTAGGTGTACCCACATTAAAGGTGAGTAGCGATGTTTTGCCAGAAGCCTGCGTGATAAAGTACAAAATGGCATAACCGGAAATAACCGCCGGAATGACACCCCAGATGCGCTCCGCTGGGGTGGCCGGTTTCGGGGCAATTTTCTGACTCACAAGGTAGCCTAAAGCCACAACAACAATGAAGGTAATCGCTGTCGCAACAGCTACCCTCGGATCACTGGCGGCCATTGTCGGTGCCGGTTGCGTTGGCGTGACTCCTGTAAACAGGGCTTGCATCGCTCGTGGCAAATTGATGAAAACAAATTGTGCCAGCCCCAAGCTGCCAAGAATCAGAAACAGTATCCCGGTGAGAATGAAGGCGAGAGAAATAATCTCTCGACGCCAGCCACGCCGAAAGCCAAGCACGCCAAAACCGATAACGGCGCTGTAAAAGACCTGCTGGGCACTGAGTTGCCAAACCATATCTTTCCTTCCCCTTTACTGCATCAAAATTCACACGGCCAGGGCAGGGTTCAACCCTCTCCATGCTCTGCTATACCAACAAGCTGATAAACACTGCATCATGCTCTGCTAATCTCTGCTCTTGCATTCAATAATACCACACGATCTCCCCAAAACCTAGAGGGTAATAGTATGCAATGAAAAAGTTATATATTATTCTATGTCATTGTGACCATCCGTGCCTTATAAAAACATCGCATAACATCAAACAGAGCAACCATTACTTTATAGTCCAAAAGGACAAAAATTCGTACTTCTGCTCTAAATGTGCTATAATAAGAGTGGTAGGCTCAAGCAACTTTCTTCGACCCTCCACCAAATTATACACTTCTGTGATATCGCCTGCTGGCTATGTCTCTCTATCTTTCTGTTTTGTGAGGATTTCTAATGGAACTGGGCAATATTAAAGCAGTTAGTATTGTCGATCAAATGACGGGCGCTTATCTCGACTACTCTATGAGCGTCATTGTCAGCCGCGCCCTGCCCGATGTGCGCGATGGTCTCAAACCTGTACACCGTCGTGTCCTCTATGCCATGGATCAGATGGGCTTGCAATCTACCAAACAATTCCGTAAATGCGCAGGTACCGTCGGCGAAGTACTGAAAAGCTATCACCCCCATGGCGATGTCGCCGTCTATGACTCCTTAGTACGTATGGCACAACCCTGGGCCATGCGCTACCCCCTCGTACTCGGCCAAGGCAACTTCGGTTCACAGGACGACGACCCGCCAGCCGCCATGCGTTACACCGAAGCCAAAATGGCCGCCATCGCTGATGAACTCTTACGTGACATCGATAAAGACACCGTCGATTTCAAACCCAACTACGACAACCAGACACAAGAGCCAACTGTCCTGCCCGCCCGTTTGCCCAACCTGCTCATCAACGGCTCGACCGGCATCGCCGTTGGTATGGCCACCAACATTCCACCGCATAATCTCATCGAAGTCTGTAGCGGTATCACTTACCTGATCGAGCATCCAGAGGCGACAACTGAAGAACTATCGCGCATCGTGCGTGGGCCAGACTTCCCCACCGGCGGCATTATTCAAGGCCGTGAGGGAATTCGCAACATGTATGCCAGTGGGCGTGGACGCATCGTAGTACGCGCCCGTACTCACTTTGAAGAGGGCGAGCGCGGACGCGTCAGCATTATCGTGACTGAACTCCCCTACCAGATCAACAAGGCCGATCTGGTCAAGAAAATTGCCGAACTGGCACGCGACCGCAAGATCGATGGTATCTCCGAAGTACGCGATGAGTCTGACCGCAAAGGCATGCGTATGCTTGTTGAATTGAAACGCGACGCCAACCCCGATAGCGTCCTCAATTCGCTTTTCAAATACACCGCCATGCAGAGTGCCTTCAATGCCAATATGCTAGCCCTCGTCGATGCACAACCACGCACATTGACCCTCAAAGCCTTCTTGCAATACTACATCAACCATCGTGAAGTCGTAATCACTCGCCGTACCCGCTATGAATTGGCCAAAGCCGAGGCACGCAAGCACATTTTAGAGGGCTTGATTATGGCCCTCGACAATCTTGATGCCATTATTGCCACCATCCGGCAGGCACAAGTTCCCGAAGCAGAGCTAAATATCAAGCTACAACAACAATTTGGCTTCTCAGAGGTACAGGCCAAGGCCATCCTCGATATGCGCCTCGCACGCCTCTCCGCCCTCGAACGCTCTAAGGTCGAGGAGGAACTGAAAGATGCCCTTAAGAACATTTCCTACTATCAAATGCTCTTGAGCGATATCCACGAAATTCGCAAACTCATCAAGGAAGACTTGCGTGAGCTACAGGACAAGTATGGCGATGCTCGCCGTAGCGATATTGGTGATGCCGAGGCTGGCGAGTTTCTCGCTGAAGACCTCATTCCTAACGAAGAGGTCGTCGTGACCTTGACTGAGAAGGGCTACATCAAGCGTCTGCCTTCCAGCACCTACCGGGCGCAGCGTCGTGGTGGCAAAGGCATCACCGGCATGGCAACCCGCGAAGATGACACCGTACGTCACCTGCTCGTTGCTCACAGCCATGATGGCCTGCTCTTCTTCACTGACCGTGGGCGCGTCTTCCAACTTAAAGTTCATGAACTGCCAGAGGTCAGTCGCACCGCCAAAGGCGAACACCTGATCAACCTCATCGCCATTGAGCAGCGCGAGCGCGTCACCGCCATTGTCTATGTTCCCAAAGGAGTCAGTCGCGACTTTATGATCGTCGCCACGAAAAAGGGCGAGATCAAGAAGACAGCAATGGACGAATTTGAGGTAGTGCGCCGCAACGGCTTGATAGCCATGGACCTGGAAGAAGACGATGAACTGATCGGGGCCAAACTAGCCCATGCCGACGATGATGTGCTGATGATCACTGCCCAGGGCAAGGCCATTCGCTTCACAGTAGCCGAACTGCGCTCCGCCTCCCGCACAAGTGGCGGTGTGCGCGGTATTCGCCTTGCCGAGGATGATACCGTCGTGTCACTTAACCTTACTCCAAAAGATAGCCAACTCTTGGTCGTAACCGAGCATGGCTACGGCAAGCGCACGCCCATTGATGACTATCCGGTACAAAGCCGAGGGGGCGGTGGTGTGATCACCCTTAAAGTAACTGAGAAGACCGGAGCCGTAGCTACCGCCCGTGTGATTAGCGATCACGATAACGATCTCATGCTCATCTCAGCCAGTGGCATCGTCATTCGCACCGATGTCAGCACCGTCCGTATTGCAGGCCGCGCCACTCAAGGCGTCATGCTCATGAATCTCTCCGATGGCGATACTGTCGTTGCCGTGGCAACAACCAACGGCAAAAAACTCGATACGCCCAATGGCTATGAGAATGGTGATGAGAATGGCACCACCTCTGATGAGACGGAAGAGCTGGTCGATGTCCCCGACGAAAATGGTGAGGAAGAGAGCGGAGAGCAGTAAGAGATTACAACAACAGTGCTATGTTTTTCCACATGGTACGTGCGAGTTGGCACCACCATTTCTTTTCCGCGTTCGGCAATGTCCGCAGGAGATGGCAGAGCTGTGTCTACCGCTTTGAGCCACTGCTTATAACCAACTCTGCCAATCCCTCTCCCTCCACCCATTCCTCATACAACTTGCCATTGACTATACGAAAAATCTGGATCATCGAACGCGTGACAGGCTTCCCTGTTGGCATCATGCCCTCGTACTCTCCGAGATGTGTACCACTCCAAATCGTACGTACCACCACCCTATCTCCTTCGGCAATTAGGTCTTCGATGGTGACGTATATATCAGGAAAGCCTGTACGTACCAGTGAGATATAATCTTTGACGCCCTCTCTCCCCGGAGGTTGAGCAGGCGTCGAGCGATCCACAAAATCCGGATGGAAGAGTTCATCGACAACGGCCAGCTTCCCATCATTGAAGCCTTCATTGAAGAGACGCTCAATGAGCCTTTTATATTCAGTCGTTGACATTTCCCAGCCTCCGTTTACGATCATCCACGAAGTATTGAGGCCACTCTCAGACCTATCCTACAAACCATTGACGCGCAACATTTTACTAGCAGCACTATCTCGTCGCACGCGGCGTCCCTGGCGCACCTGTCGAGCAGCAAGACGGTCTTTCTGAGCCTCCAGCTTGATAAGCGGGAAGGGACGATGGAACTGCTGATCAAACTGTTCCGCTTTCTCCTCCGATATTTTAGCCCGTTGCTCATAGGAAACAGCGAATATTTCGCGTTTTTCATTATCAGAAAGCTCGGCCAAAAGCAGGTAAGCCAGGGTAAAGTCTGGTTTCCCCTGCTCAGCATAGGCCAGAGCACACGTAAGGGCATCCGCGCCCTGAGTCAGATTCTCCTGCGCCTGCGTAGTAAACACATCATTTTTGAGCAACGATGCATAGAGTTCCACAAATGTATTAGTAGGCATAGTATGATTCTTTCACCGATATAAAGACCCACAAGAACGCTCCTACACTACTCTTCCTGAGAGTAGTGTAGCACAGAGGAAATATACTGTCGAGGCACCCAAAGAGCAGGGGTGCGTTTCATTTTTGTGCAGAATGCCTCCCCCCATGATGACCGCCAGGGTCATCACTACTATACACGCCTGAGTCGGCCTGTGGAGCCATCGTATATAGTAGTGATGACCCTTGCGGTCATCATGCTTTGCAAAAAAATGAAACGCACCCAAAGAGCGAGTTAACCCGTCTCATACAAGCGCACACTCACTGTCCTCGTCACAATCTGCCCCACAAGATGGTAGTGCGTATCCAGCCAGTGCTGAGCGAAGCGAGCATGGGCGGCTGCCGCGGAACTGGAGATGCGCCCAACGATATAAAAGATGCGGGGATGATGCGAGGCAAACATCATAAGTGTACGCGGATCCACGGCAGGTAGACCATTGCCGACATGATTAGTCACATCATAGTTGACCCAGGGAAATGAACCAGGAGAATCAGAGGTAAAGTGTGCAGCACTAGGGTAGGCGCTGAGATAATATTCCACCGATACTTCACAGCCCTCAGCATTATCATAACAGACAAGCCCATCGTTCGCTTGATAATGCTGTTCCAGCCAGAAAGTAGCCGTGTTCCAGTCCTCAGCTTGCGGCAATTCGTAATAGTAAGGGACATAGTGCAACGTCACCATGAGCAGGCCAAGGGTAAGCACACACTGAACCGTCCGCCAGCGTATCACCGTGATCCCTACACCAACCAGGAGCATCAGTGACGGCACGATTGTCACCAGATAGCGGCTAGAAAACAAACGTGTCGAGCCTTGTGAAATGATATAGCTGAGAATCACCGGCACAAGAATCCAGCAGAGCAAGGCAAAAGTGAGAGGCAAGAGTTGGCGCAGCTGCCATACCCGTTTATCATCGCCGTCAACAAGAGCAAATTTTCTCAGCGCCTTTAGCCCCGATGGGCTAGAGACAAGTAAAACTCCCACCAGAGCGAGCAAACAGAAGAGGAGCAGAACGTATACATAGGATTTGCTATTTGCCCCTATATTTAGAAAGAGCGTATAAATATCCTGAAGATGGGGAATGGGCAGCCAGCTCGTTTTTGCTCCATGACGGCTGGCATATAACAGAGGGGCGATGACAAGACCAACAACAAGCAAGCTGACTACAAAGCTACGCAATTGCGACCTAACCCTACTATGCCACGGGCTGGGTAGCAACAACAAACCGCTAAAGGCCACCACTTGCGCAGCAAGAATCAAAAGGCTGAACAGGTGTATATAGATCGCCAGGATCGTCATAACCGTGTAGACAATCCACCAGCGTTTGTGTCGATCAGTGTTAGTCACAAGAGTAAATAGAGCATACCAGGAGATACAGATAAGCAAGAGTTGAAGGGCATAGGAGCGTGCCTCTTGAGCGTAGAGCAGTTGCAGATAGTTGAGCAAGTAAATACCTGCACTGGCCATACCTGCGATCAGGCCCAGAAAGCGTCGTCCCAGCAGAAAAACCATTACAGAGCTCAGAGCAGCAAAGATAGCTGAAGGAAGACGTACCACAAACTCAGTAGGCAACAGCCCGCACAAGCTGGTAATATTGAGCCAGAAGTGAAGCAAGACATAGTAGAGGGCCATATTTGCCTGCGTGTTTGCAGTGATTTGCAGCAGGATTGGCAGTGACTGCTCGGCACGATAGACCGAGAGTATCTCATCGAACCATAGGCCATGACTGCCCAATTGGTAAAGATTACATCCTAACGCCATGCCACCAATAAGCACACACAACATCCAGGAGCGACCAGCAAAAAACTGAGAAATGCCCTCTATACGCCGCGGTGAAAGATACGTGCCCTCTTTTTCTTGAACAGGTGAGCATGTATCTTCCTCAATCTTCTCTAGTTTGCCACTTGCCTTGGCCATAAATAATCTCCTGGTGGCCTATGGTATGATAAGTTTATTGTGACAACTAATATAGAGAAACGAATGCCTAATCAAAATTGTAACTACATAGGAGTTGCACGCTATATCGTTACGTTCCTTTGGCCAGAGCGTCCTAATATGCAGTAGATAGGCAAACGTAATCAGGAAAACAACATGCACATCCCAACTCATTCTTCTCATAAAGAAAAAGCACAGGTAGCCACAAAACAAGCATCATCTTCTACCGCACCTCAGAAAGCACTAACGACACGCCCAACCTGGCGTAGTGCGTTTCAGCGTGTTCTCCCTGTCTACATTGCCACCCATATGGCATTCCTGCTGTTAACCTATCTGGCAACACTCTTTGACTTTATCCCGAAGAACTTTTCCCTATCTAGCCTTCCACTTTCTACACTGGTGCAATCATGGGAACGTTGGGATAGCTACCATTTTGTAGAGATCGCCACCAAAGGCTACGATGTGGCCTATCGCACGGCCTTCTTCCCGCTCTTTCCCTTGCTTGAAGCTGGTCTAGGAGTACTTCTCCATGACCCATTTGTGGCCGGTTTGCTTATCTCCAATCTGGCAGGACTGGCCATGCTGGTTGTGCTGTACCAACTGATGGCAGAGGACTTCGACGGTGAACTGGCAGATCGCACCATACTCTACCTCTCAGTATTTCCAACTGCCTTCTTTTTTGCTGCCGCTTACAACGAGTCGCTGTTCCTGTTTCTGGCCTTGCTCAGTTTCTATTCTATACGTCGTGGGCAGTGGTGGTTGGCCGGTCTGTTTGGCTTTTTTGCCAGCTTGACGCGCTCGGCTGGTCTGTTCCTGCTCGTGCCTTTCCTTTATGAGTACCTGCGCCAGCATCGTTTCCATCTTAAGAAGACACGCATTGATGTCCTCGGTGGCCTGGGTATACCGGCAGGATTGGGGGCCTTCGCCCTCTACTGCTATATACGCTTCCATGACGCACTGGCCTTCTCGCACGCCCAGCAGTCAAGCTGGTTGCGCGATATCCACGGCCCATGGCATGGTATGCTCGATTCTCTGCTACTCATCCTGCACCGCAACGTCCTCACCTTTGACTCCATCCATAACGTTATCGATCTGAGCGCAGGCCTCTTCATGCTCATACTGGTCGTGTTGTGCTTTGTAGGCCCCTGGCGGTTTCCTAGAGAGATGTGGGCCTATGCCCTTTATGCGGCGATCAGCTACCTATTCATTCTGCTCTTCCCCGTAGCAGGTGGTTTCCCCTTGTCTGCCCTGTCGCGCTACGTCTTGGAGGTGTTCCCTGCCTTTCTCGTCCTGGCCACCATGGGCAAAGCCCGACATTTCCATCTCTATTATCTGACGTTGGCGGCTACACTGCTCGTCTTCCTGCTGCTCCAGTTTCTGACAGGATACTGGATCATTTAGCCCATCTTGTTTATTTCCTCGACTCCCTATTATCAGAATGCTATACTGCTAAACGAAAGGACTCAATTAAATGCAACGTAAGCCGATATGAAAAGAAGGGACAGATGAGATAGTATTGCTTGTTTGTTTATTCTGAACAAAGGACGCCTATGACAACGAACATATCTTCTATACATGATCGCCAATTTGTGCATGGAGCCACCCCCTTCGAGAATGAGTCACAAGAACTGGCGGGCATACTACAGAAAATTGTACAAAATGCTGGTGCATTGCTAGAAGTGAATAGTTGCTCGCTCGCATTATGTGATACCCAGGGAACTGCACTCATAACGTTAGCTGCACTGCAAAAAAATGGACAGAAACCACGTCACACACGCTTTGAATTGAACGAAGGGGTAGCCGGGTGGGTGGCCGAGCATCGTACTCCACTGCTTATTAATGATGTTAGCCTCGATCTGCGCTTTAAACGTTTAGGGCGCAATCCTATTGGCTCAATGCTGTGTGTACCACTGATTGACAATGGAAACTTTATCGGCACCCTCACCGCCAGCAGTTCCCACATCAATGCTTTTAGCTCACGGCAGCTACAAATGTTGACCATTTTCGCAGAACAAGCAGTCCTGGCAATTACGAACGCACAACAAGCAGAGTTCGCCCAACATCAGGCTAACCAGCTGGAAATACTATTCGACCTTTCGCGTGGCATTACCACACGCTTAGATGCCAATGCATTATACCGTACTATTCTGATAGACCTGCGCCGCCTGGTTCCATGCCAGAGCGTAGTGATATATAAATATGAAGCAACTACTCAGGAACTGTTTCCGGCAGCAGAACTGATGGAAAAAGCAGCAGATGCAGTTGATGATGAAGAGGAGGGTGAGTTCACAGTCAAAACCAAAAACCTACAGCATCAAAAAGTCAACCTATATAACCATACATCAGTAGTGGCATGGGCAGCGGTACATAGACATCCCATTCTCCATGCCCCTGGCAAACCTGACGCAGATGAAGGTCTGGAAGCACAGCCAGATCTTCATCTTGCAGAAATGGCCACACCTTTGGTCTCGAAGCATGTGCTCTACGGCGTGATTGCATTACAACGGGCCGAAGCCTTCACCAGCAACGAACTGAAGATAGTGCGCAACCTGAGCAATATGGCAGCAGCAGCTCTGGAGAATGTTGAACTTTTTTACCGCGTCCGCACCGATCAAGAGCAACTACGAGCTATTCTTGCCTCCAGTTCAGACGGCATCGCCATCGTGGGAGTCAATCGCTGCTTCATCGAAGCTAATGCAGCCTTTGGGCGTATCTTTGGAATTGAACCAGAGCAGGTCGTCGGCATGGAATGTTTGGAACTCTTAGATTGTGAAGGGGAACACTCTGAAGGCACAAAGAAAGTATGTAGCGGTGCTGATACATCTATGATCCACAGAGCCTTGCAACTCGACCAACCCCTACCGTACATCGAACTTGACCTGCTGATTCAAGGAGTACCTCGCTCGATTGGCTTAAGCATCACACCTGTCGCTGCCGCTAATAAGCCACTCAGTCTGATCGTTGCCCGCGACGTGACTGCCATTCGCGATGCAACTCGCATGAAGGCAAACTTTCTTTCCATGATTACACATGAGTTACGCTCTCCCCTCAATGCTATTAATGGCTACCTTGACCTGGCTTTGACCGGTATTGCAGGCAATCTCAATCAACAGCAACAAGAATTTGTACAGCGTGCCCGTGCCAGCAGCGAACATCTCTATGCCCTCGTGGAAGACCTGCTGCTGGTTTCGCGTGCTGACTCCGGACAAATGCATCTCAACAAAAATGTGGTCAATTTCCACGACATTGTCGCTAACGCAGTCGAAGAGCTAGAGTTGATGGCTAAGGATAATGGTATTACTCTTCAGGTCAAGGTAGCCGACGACTTTCCACCCATTTATGTTGATGCTGTACGCATCCAACAAGTCTTACGTAACCTGCTGAGCAATGCCCTGCGTTTCACTCCTACTGGTGGTCAAGTCACCATTGTTGCTTCTACTACAGAAAGCATTGGAGAGCATCAGACTCACCATGCACTGACCTCGCCCGATGCCGACGAGAGCAGGTCGTTGAAAATTGAGGTCATTGATACCGGCAGTGGCATTGCCCCTGAGTATCAAACACGCATCTTTGAGCGGTTTTATCAAGCCCCCCAGGCGACAAGTGGACGTATCAGTGGACAAGGGCTAGGACTGGCAATTGTGAAGATGATTGTTGAGCTACACAGCGGTGAGGTGACTGTAGCCAGTGCGCCAGGTGCAGGTAGCACCTTCACTTGTTTAATGCCATGTCTGTTATCCTAGCATAGACAACCTATCCTATGTTATAATCAATGTGGATGTTACTGGCATCTCTGCTGTAAACGCGAGAGAGTCGGGTCTGTCAAGTAAGGAACGGGAGTAACTATGCTAGAAACATTGAGTCTCTTTCTGGGTATCTGGCTGCTGTTTTTGCTACTGGCAATCTACTACCTTTCCCAGTCGCCTGATGGTCGCATGGGTCGCTTCCGCGATTCCATGAGCGAACATCTCTCCGCCGATAGCCGTGCGAAGATATTGCTGCGCGAGATGCTCTCGGAGCCTCAATACCAGCAACTGCTCAAATTTGGCTACCTTGAAGTCGCCAGCCCCACCTATGATAACCGCATCTACCGCATTCCCGGTGCTGGTGGACTGGTCAAGGTCTATGAGCGCGGTAATGCCATCATGGAACTTTGCCTCCAACCAGCAGAACCTCTACCCGATGGCGATGTGGTAGTTATGCATAAGCTCATGATTGAAGGCAATGAACAGGAATACCTGCAAAAAGCCAATCATTTTGCTCCTGGCATTATTTCGCTCCGCTGCCAACACCTCTAATTTCAGGAAGGGAACAAAAAACTGCTCATACAAGGCGTATGAGCAGTTTTTTGTTCCCTTCCTGGGTACAATTGAACTTTTGCTATCTGTATGCGTATGTATGTAATGAGACTGAATTAATCAAATCACATATTTTACTCTCGACTCTGAGAAAGAAAGAGCGTATAATTTGGCTGAGGTAGCCAATAAATTTTGCTTTGAGAAGGCAGGCTGAAAGTTATGGAATGTCCTTATTGTGGTGCAGAGAATCGTCCCGGTGTACGCTTTTGTCATAATTGCGGAAAACAATTGAATCCAGCTGATACCACCTCAACATCATCACCGACATCGACCGCTGGTACAGCCAGAACAGGGGGAAATTCCCGTTCGCTCACACCCGGTGCCCGTCTACAGGGAGGCCGTTATGTTGTGCGCAAGATTTTAGGCCAGGGCGGTATGGGAGCAGCCTTGCTGGCAACCGATTTACGCCTGGACAGCAAGCCTGTCGTAATCAAGGAACTTATCTCCGACAACACCGATCCGACCAAAATGCAGGAAGATGTGCGTAACTTCAAACGCGAAGTGTCGACGCTGGCCCATCTCGATCACCCCTTGATTCCTAACGTAACCGACCACTTCCAGGAAGGCCCACGCTACTTCATGGTACAGGAATATGTGGACGGCGAGAACCTCGAAGATCGCATGGATCGCGTCAATCAGCCTATGAAAGAGCGTGAAGCACTTGGCTACGCCTCTGAGGTACTCGATATCCTTGATTACTTGTCACAGGAAACGCCTCCCATCGTACATCGAGATATCAAACCGGCGAACATCATCATCGGCAACAAGGATAAACGAGCACATCTGGTCGATTTCGGTATTGCTCGTGCCGATGTTCAACGGAAACAGACCTCCGCACTGGGCACCCCTGGTTACGCCCCGCCAGAGCAATATCAAGGCAATGCCGATCCCCGCTCGGACCTGTATGCCCTGGCAGCGACCCTCCACCATCTGCTGACGAATCGCGACCCGCGCAATCACCCACCTTTTACCTATCCGCCAGCACGCACACTGAACCCTCAACTTTCGCCCGAGATCGAACGCGTACTCACCAAAGCTCTCAATAATGACATCAACCAACGCTATCAGAGTGCAGCAGCGATGAAGCGCGAGGTTGATGATATTCTGCTCACACGTTTTGGGGTCTCAGGCAACACCAATAGCTACGTCCTGGGAACATCTGGCCCCATAACTACTCTACCTGGTGCCACCACTACTCCTACACTGCCATCACAGAGGCAAACACCACCACCTCCACCACCTCCACCACTGGCAAGCCCACCTTCACAGACACAAAGGCCACAACCATCACCCATTCGCTCTATAGGAGCCGGATCACCTTATCAACAACCCGGCATTGGCAGCTACAACCAACCTATTCCACAGCCGAGGCGCCGCCGCAACAACAGCGTGCTCATCGGCGCAATATTGCTGGCACTTGTAGTCTTACTGATAGTCGGCGGAGCCTTTGCCATCCCGCGTCTGTTGCCAGGCAAGAGCAGCACCACCACTACACCTGGCAGTACACCCGCCGCTACTGCCACCACAGGCAATATCGGTGGCATTATCAATGGCATTGGAGTTGTCACAGCGTCAGATGGTGAATCTATTGGCATCAGTGACGGCACAGTTGCTTTTGCCGTCACTGGCCCCGGTGGCAATAACAAAATCCAGGCGGCAGACAAACTCAAGAGTGGTGACAGTATTGCAGCTGGTTCGCTTTGGCGTGCCGCACTCAGTAGCGATCCCGGTGATGCTGAATCGCTCATCTACCTGGAAGATCAACAGGTCTTACGCGATCATTCCAACTCCAACACCCCCTACGTTACCATCGTCGTTGGCTCTCTGCTGACGGGAAACAATGCCAGCGTGGGACGTGACGATCTACAAGGGGCATACGTGGCCCAAAAAGAGTACAACGATGCCGCCCGACGCAACGGAGGCACATTGGTACGCCTGCTGCTTGCCAACTCCGGTAACGACAAAAGCTATGCCACAACCGTTGCCAATCAGATTGTCCAACTGGTAAAAGACGATCCGACGGTCGTGGGCGTCATGGGCTGGCCTTTCAGCTCGCACGCTCTGGCCGCCATCGATATCTTGACCCGTGCCCATATTCCCATGGTCTCGCAAACCGCTTCAAGTGACTCACTCACCGGAATATCACCCTACTTCTTCCGCGTCAACCCTTCAGATACCACCCAGGGAGCAGTAGGGGCCAAATATGTCGAACAAACCTTGCATGCAAAAAATGTGGCCTTGTTTGTTGACAACGCCGATCCCTATAGCCAAAGCCTGGCCACAGCCTTTTCCACCCAGTTCAAGAATGATGGCAATACGATTATCGTCACCGAAGCCTATACCGTCGGGCCTGCTGGACGTGCCGCCCTGCCCAAACTGCTACAAGATGCCGAAAGTAAGAATCCTGATCTGATCTACTTTGCTGGCTATGCCAGTGATGCAGGTGTCTTGCTCGCCAACCTGCCCACCTCTGGACCCTATGCTCATCTCGCCGTCATGGGTGGAGATGCCCTCTACGAGTTGCAAGGCTATCCACCCAGTGCTGGCCCTGGCTTCAACCGCTTGCGCTTCACCTCATTTGCCTATCCCGATGAGTGGGATGTACAGCATTTAACGGCCAGTAAGCCTGCCTTTTTCAACGATTACATCGCGGCCTACAATCCCCATAATCAGCATTCTCTTGGCACCTATGGCTATACCCGTGCCGATGGTGACGTCATTCTCTCCTATGATGCTCTGATGACACTCTTGCATGCCAGTAATCTTGCGCTGACCTCCCATAAACCCATAACCGCCGCTGACCTTCAACAGGCCCTCTCGCATTTGAACGGGAGCAATGCCTTCCAGGGTGTCAGTGGTCAAATTGCCCTGGGGCAAGATGGCAATCCCATCAATAAAGCGATCCTGGTCCTCTTTGTTGATCCCAAAGGGCATTTCCAAATGGATTCCGTCCAGGGCTGTTTCCAGGTCGGCAAGTGTGGTTAAATCAGATAACGAACTAAAGAGCATCCAGGCCACCTTTGCAAGGGTGGCCTGGATGCTCTTTAGTTCGTTATCTTCGCTCTCATCTCTTCAAGAGTAAGACCAATAATCTCGACAGTTTTCTGCCTCCCCGTCGCCCCACGCACGATGCTAATAGCACGTTTGGGCAGGTTAAGTCGCTCAGCCAGCAGGGCAACTAGTGCTTCATTGGCGGCTCCCTCAACAGGAGGAGCCGTCACATGCACCTTCAACTGCCCTTGTTCCCACTCAACCCTATTCTTTTTACTGCGGGGGTATACCTTTACAGTCAAGAACATATACAATTCTTCTACCAGCCGTCTGGCAGGCCCTGTAAAAGCAGTATTTGCATCACTCGCAGCATAAAGAACGCGATAAGAAACGCCATATCGAACATGCCCATCGGTGGCACAATACGCCGCACCGGTAAGATAAAGGGATCGGTGATCCGTGCCAGGAAACGGATAATGGCGAAGCGTTCATCAATACGAAACCAGGACGCCACTGCACGTACAATCATGGCCAGCAGAATAAAACCAATACCATAAAAGATCAGCCAGTGTATGATAGGCAAGGGGAAGCCAAACATCTCTCATTACTCCTGCACAGTACGTACCTCAACTGTGGTGAGGCCAAAGAATTTGCGGCGTGAAATGTCGGTGACACGCACACCTTTCAGGTCAGGCAACGTAGTAAAGTGCCTCTGCACATATTCACCAAGGGGACGTGCCGCCATCAAACCGGCGATAGACGAGGCCGCCGCAGAGGCCGCACGCACACGAGTGTGACTGGACGCCATACCCAGCAGCGTTCCCAGTGTAACCAGTGAAACGCCTACCACAATGTTTGTGCCACAGTTGGGGTGAATAGCCAGCTCAGCCTCACCAGCTTGCAAGCGATGAAGAGCCTCATCGGTGGCCTGACGCAACAAAGTAAGGTCAACATCACCAAAAACAATAAAGCCATTGGCAAACGAACGAGCACTCACACTCAAATCAGGGATCATCCTGCTCAGTATCGTAATCGTGGCATGCTCCAGAGCATGATTCTGACGCACGCGACGGCTCAATAATATATCATCAATATTCAACTTCACTGAAAGTCTCCTTCATAATTCGTCTTCGTAAAAAATGTAGTGCCACCCCTGCGGGATCAAGCTACTTACTAAACACGTTTTCCAAAAATCGCCCGTCCAATACGAACGATAGTCGCCCCTTCTTCAATAGCTACCCTATAATCATCGCTCATGCCCATGGAAAGATGCTGCCATGGACATTGTGGCAATTCATGCTGTAGTTGTTCATGTAAAGTGCGTAAACCTCGAAATACCGGTCGCACCTCTTCAGGATTATCTACTAACGGTGCAATGGCCATCAAGCCCCGAATTTCGAGGGCGGATAAGGCAGCTATCTGGCGTGCTACCTGGCGTGCCTCAGCGATGCTCATACCTTCCTTACTAGTCTCACCCGACACATTGACTTGCAACAATATAGGCAGGCGCATATCGTATGCTTCAGCATGACGGCTCAGCCTTTGCGCTAGGTGCAGATTATCGACGCTCTCTACCATGTCAAACGCACCAACCACCTTGCTCGCCTTGTTGCTCTGAAGATGCCCAATCATATGCCAGTACACATCATGAGGATGAAACTCAGCGATCTTGGGCAAGGCTTCCTGCACACGATTCTCACCAAAGTTCGTTACCCCTAAATTATACGCCATCTTCACCAATTCCACAGGAAACGTTTTCGAGACCGCCACCAGCGTAATCTCCTCAGCCCGCCGTCCTGCGTGCCCTGCTACCTCCGCTAGAGTAGCACGTACCTGTGCAATATTATCGGCTAACTGTTCTTGCGTGAGCATCTTAGCTATCTCTCCTGCCATTAGCAGTAATACGTTTGACAAAGTGTGAAGTTACGGGGAGGAAGCATGAAATATCTCCTGATGTGTTATTGTATTCCTTCTACCCGGAAACAAAGAATTGCTCAACAAGTGCTGCAAACTCTGGTAAAACCTGCGAAGGAAGCGTTGCCTTACCGGTATAGACACCTAGCGAAACATAGCTACCAATGTCTAGCACCAACACCTCAATAGTGTGTGCATCGGGATTGACGACCCAATATTCAGGTATGCCTGCACGAGCATAGGCATCTTGCTTCTCACGCAAATCATAGCGCGATGTACCCGGTGAAGCAACCTCAATAACCAGATCAGGCGCACCAATGATATGATGTTCTCCCAGCTTGTGCTCACTTGCCTTAAGCAAGACCACCACATCCGGCTGAAACACTGTATTGGGAGCTAATTCAACATCAATAGGAGATACGAATACTCTACCTGAATTAGAGGATCGAAGATGGTCCCGTAAATAGGCAAAAAGTTCGCCAACAACATCCTGATGAGACCAACTGGGCGCAGGTGTCATATACAACACTCCATTTACAATTTCATACCGTTTCCCATCTTCTGGAAGGGCCGCATAGTCAGCATAGGTCCACCGCCCTTGCTTGGGACCCGGAACCCAATCAGCGCGTGTAACCATAGGCAGTTTCTCAGTTGTCGTCATATTAACTCTGCCTTTCATATTATAGAGAAGGGCCGTATATCTACAAGTAACCATACTTCCTGTTGATTGTCAATCCCTTAGCTCTTGTTTATCTTTCAACGCCATCACCACTGGAAACCGGCCTGTCTTCCCCTGCTCAATTCGATGTGAAAAGAAGAGATCAGTACTGCACCCCGTACAAATGTCCGGCATCTCGATATGTCCAGGCAACAGACCGGCCATCAATAATTGATTACGATTCGTCTCACGAATATCCAGGCGAATGCTCACACGGTCGTCGATTTGTCTTGTTGAAAAAACAGCGGACTCACGCACCGACTTGCGATACTTTTCAAGCGTAGGCATCTCGGCAAATTGCTCTTCCCCCAAATACAGCCGACGCACATACTCTGAAACCTCATAACAGCACGAACCAATGGCCGGAGCTATGCCCGCATAGATATCGTGCGGATGACAACCGAACTGCTCCTGCATAGCCTCAACTGTAGCCAGAGCAACACCACGAGCAGTGCCACGCCAGCCTCCATGAGCCATACCCATAGCCCGTTGCACCGGATCGTAGCAAAGAATGGGTGTGCAATCAGCAAACGACTGGACCAGCGCTACACCAGTTTGTCTCGTAATCACCGCATCGGCCTTCCGTCTCGGCTTAAGCGTCCAGATCAATTCCTGGCCGTCTACCATATAGGAGCGATGCGGCCAATCGGTACGCCAGTCATCCCACATATTTGCATCGGGATCAAATGTAGCAACATCAGCACCATGCACCTGCCAAATAGCCACACACGGGTAATCTTCTATACCTAACGATTGTAGAACCAGTAAGCGATTACGCAGAACATTTTCAAGACTATCACCAACGCTGAGAGCCGTATTCAGCCCCAGAAACGGGTCTGGACTGTAGCCCCCCAGCCGTGTAAAAATACCATGCATAATTTCAGGAAATTGGAGATAATGACTAAACTGCAAGTAACAGGCATTATCCCGTCGCTGTTCGATCAAAATGACTCCTTCGGGATAAAAACTCTTCCTGCATTATTGTAACACAGACAACATGTAGGGTCGCCCTACAAAACCTATCTTGGACACCTCCAAAACCACTATCTCATCCACCCACATTACAGCTCTGCGCATCACCCAGATGAAAGATACGATTCATAAGAGGCTGAATATTCTCGCAATAGGGTATGACAACATCTTGTGTACTACCGGCCAAGGGATCATAAATAGTACTCAAGTCTCCATAATCCTGCTCTCCCTGGCCTGGACCAAGCGTGATTCGCTCAATATTCTGGCTATTGACGCCACGTCCAAAGACGGCAAAGCCGATAAGCTCTTTTTCACTGAGATCGGTATAGACCCTACCCGTAAGATCGTTGATAAGTTGTGACAAATTGCTCAGGACACTTGTCAGATTGAGCTTTAGTTTCAGAGCCTGCAACACCTGTTGCTGTCGTTGGGTACGACCAATATCACCCAACAGATCAGCATGGCGTGAACGCACGTATTCCAGGGCTTCTAAGCCAGTGAGGTGTTGAGGACCTGGTGCGATATACAGGCGTTTATAGGCATTTGGTTGATTAGCATTGGAACCGGTATCATCAGGGTAGACATCGTCAACAATGGGATGAAGCACATCAACATCCAGACCGCCCAGCGTATCAATGACTTTCGCAAAGCCATCCAGACCAACCCAGGCATAGCGATCAATAGTAATGCCATAGTCTGCCTCGATAGTTAAACGAGCCAAACGCACACCATCGTCGAAACTATTATTTTGACTCGCTCCTATGAAGAAGGCCTGATCGATTTTATGCATCGCATCGACCTCCGGCACATGTACCCAGGAGTCACGTGGGATAGAGACCATAGACACGCTATTGTTGATGGTATCAACATGCACAATCATCACCACCTGCGTCAAGAGAGCGGGAAATGAGTATTTGCCATCATTGTCGCTGCCCAGAAGCAAGATGTTCCACACACGTCCCGTCACATCGCTGTCTGAAGGTATAGGACTTGCAGCAGTCGTTGGCTCAAGATTGCTGCGGCTGACCGGATGAATAAATTTTGTTAAAGGCTGCTGTACATGGGTATCAAAGTAATAATAACCATAGGCCAGCGTACCACCTGCGATCACTAAGAACAGTAAAAAGATCATCATAGCGACCCGTGCCCACCTTGGCCAGCCTTTTTTGGCCTTGCCTACAGGAAATACTCTCACAACTGGCTCAACAAGGTTAGAACTATTCCACACATGCTCATATTCAAGTACGGGCAACTCCGGGCCAGGTTGTTGTTGCTCCCTGGCTTCAGAAGCAGCAAGCGGAGATGGATTACTATCTAAAGGTGTCCCCACCGAGGTTTCGGATTCAGTAGCCGTCTGCCCATTCTGTAAAGCATGTATACTTTGCTGCATATGCTCTGGTATTTTCATCGTCGTCTCATCAGTATCGATGTAGTGCGGTGGAAAAAACTTGATAGTGGGCTCGTCATCATACATCATTGCAGCCTGCTCTCACTCAAAGTACAAAAGAAAATTTTATCACCCCGCCACCTATACTTGTAAGATTAGTATACCAGAAAATAAGTAGCGATGGGCTATAAATAGCTACCTTGAGAGAAACTTGAGGGTTTGCTTGGCCAACGCACTCGTCTATAGTAGTGATGACCCTGGCGGTCATCATGTAGCGATGGGCTATAAATAGCTACCTTGAGAGAAACTTGAGGGTTTGCTTGGCCAACGCACTCGTCTATAGTAGTGATGACCCTGGCGGTCATCATAGAGTGGAGGAGCACTGACTACTCCTGCTAATCATGATACAATAACAGCACCTGTCCTTATATTTATTAGAGGAGATTTGTTTTATGGACCTCGAACGTATTCAGCAGGCATTGGCTCTGGAGAAGCTAAACGGTTGGCTCTTCTATGATTTTCGCAAATCCAATCCCCTTGCCTATCAGATCTTGTCATTACCAGAGCAAGAATTCTATACACGTCGCTGGTTTTATTTTGTGCCTACCCAGGGAACACCAACAGCACTCGTGAGCGCGGTAGAGCCACATGTGCTACACTCACACCCAGGCCAACGACGCGTTTTTCGTACATGGCAGGAAATGCACGCGCACCTGAAGGACATATTACAGCCTGGCATGCGTGTAGCCATGGAATATTCACCCATGAACGCTATTCCCTATACCTCACGCGTGGACGCCGGTACCGTCGAGTTGGTTCGCTCGTGTGATGTAGAAGTAGTTAGCTCAGCAAATATAGCCCAACGTTTCATGGCTCAATTGAGCGATTTCCAGGTAGAGACGCATCGCGAAGCCGGACGGCGTATCATTGCAGCTAAAGATAGGCTCTTTGAAGAACTGAGCAAGGCCCTACGCACAGACACTCCCCTCAGTGAGCACAGTGTGCAGCAACGCTTTTCGATGCTCCTGCAAGAGGCAGGCGTCGTCTTTCCCGATCTACCTCATGTAGCAGTCAACGCCAACTGTAGTAATCCCCACTATGCACCAACCGCCGAACAGAATAGCCCCATTGAGCGCGGCGACCTGATCCTCTTCGACTTCTGGGCGCATCTCCCCGAACCTGATGCTATCTTCGCCGATTACACCTGGATGGCCTTCGCCGGCACTCGTGAAGAGATCCCCACCCATCAACGCACAGTATTCGAGCTTGTCCGGCGTGCCAGGGATACAGGCATTGCTTTTGTACGCCAGCAATTAGCCGCCGGAGAGCAGGTTCAAGGTTGCCAGGTAGACGATGTAACCCGCAGTGTGATTGTCAATGCAGGTTACGGCGATTACTTTGTACATCGTACCGGCCATAGCATCGGTACCATTGTCCATGGGAACAGTGCCAATCTCGATAACTTCGAGACGCAAGATCAACGTGTCTTGCTTCCCAACACCTGCTGCTCCGTAGAACCCGGCATTTACCTGCCCAAGTTCGGCATCCGCAGTGAAGTTAACATCATTGTACATGAGCATGATCTTGAGGTAACAGGTGTGCCTGCTCAGGAGGAGATTGTGGCGTTGCTGTAGACATCCTCCTACAACCCATCCCCCTATCCATCGTATATTAAAATAACCTGGCAAATATGTTTGAACATACAGGACACCATAATACGTGTCCCTATGATGGAGGAATAAAGTCATGGGCGACGAGTGGAAAGAGAATCCCCAACCCGCCAACGGCGCCGATCAGCCGAATCAGGACGATGTTGGTGATATAGATAAACGCCTGGAAGAGATCAAGCGCACGGTCGTACAGGGAGCGAACGAGGCTCAACAACGTATCCGGCGCGTGGTTGATCGAGCGAGCGAATACTGGCAGAAGACACAAACCCCAATCACACCGCAGCAGGCCAGCAGCGAGGAAGAGCAACGCATTCGCCAGCTTGCCAATATGTGGAGCAACGAGAACTGGCGCATCGCTCGCGAACTAGGTACCTATATGAACCTGGTATCATGGAGCGTTGACGAAGTATGGGAAATAACCGTACAAACGCGCTTGGAAACACGCACGATGGAGACGGTCACAGAGCCATATACTGGCAAACCATTAGCAAAACCACAGCCACTGCTCCCAGTGTGGGACTACGAGCTGCCCCCCGTAACAGGTTTGAAAGCACCACCAAGCCGTACACGCCTGGAAGGACTGGACGAAGTAGTGGCCTGTACGAACTGCAATGGAACAGGACGCGCCTTGTGTACTACCTGCGCTGGACGCGGTTGGTATGTCTGTCCCGAATGCAAAGGACGTACTAAGAAACGTTGTAACACCTGCCGTGGACGTGGCTACGTCGCCGACTGGGTGCAGACAGAAAAGAAGCCTTTTTTCAAGAAACAGGCCGATAACATCGCCAGTTCAATGAGCGAAAGAGTCTCCGATGTCTTTGATGGTATTCGCCAGCAGGGCGTACCCATCCCTAATCCGGTAGATACCGACCCGGCCAACAAGGGCAAAACCGTCCCTTGCCCCGATTGTGTCAACGGTGAAGTTGATTGTAGCTGTGGCAATGGCAAACGTATCTGTGAGACTTGCCAGGGAGCAAAATCTACCTTCTGCCCCAACTGCGGCGGTACCGGACGTGTAGTACGTCATCGCGATATTGCGCGACATTTCGATATGCATGTACAAACGAAAATCGTGGGCGAGAGTGCCATTCCAGAACGCTCTCTCGTCAGTGCTGGTGGTGAACTGATCTACAATGCCGAGGTCAATGAGCCCCTCTATCTCAACGTCGCACCAAATGGTGTACCCATGGATGTATGGCGTGCCACTGTGGAACTGGCTGAGGCCGAAAGCACTCCCTCAGAAACCAAGGCAACTGCCGCCGCTGGTAACCGTGCAACCGCTTCACAAACAGAGTCGCGTGCCACATTACAAGTATTGGAACTGGTACGCATTCCGTACACCAAAGTCAATTACCGCTATGGCAACCAGGATTACACCTTCTATGCCTATGATGGTATGGGTCAGGAAAAATTCTATGCCGACCGCTATCCCGCCCGTTGGGACCGCATCGAACGCCTTGTGCGTGCTATCTCCAACGATCTCATGACTCCCGCTCAACAGGAGCCAGCACCACCAAGCAATCCCACACCCGGCTATCGTGTGCGTATAGAGGTCCCACCCGATACGCCGCCACAGGATGATGAGGATCCCATGGATAAACGGTAAGCTGCTCAACTCTAAACCTTAGAAAGTACCAAAACTTTCTAGCTTTACGCCTTGCTGCCTACCGCAGCAAGAATTTTGTGCGAGCCGTCAACTCTGCCACTTGTAGTCTTATAGTCGCAGGGTTGACAACTCTCACAAGTATGGACACATCATTGCAAGCAACAGCGAGTCGTGAATAGTTCCCTTTACGTGATATATTGTGAGCTTGTGAGGAATCTCATAGAATTTTCGTAGAATATTTGTTAGACTTTTATCTTATGTTTAGTCCTACCACATGTAATGTACTATAAGCTAAAATAAATGCATCAGAAAAGAGGTGAACGAAAGGTAGTTAAAGCATTATGTCATCATTTCATACAGAAGATGAATGGTTAAGCTTACGACAGGTAGCCGAAATGCTGGGTATCCACCCAGCAACCGTACGTTTATGGGCAGACCGCAATGAACTGCCCTCACGTCGCACCAATGGGGGACACCGCCGTTTCCGACGCTCTGATATCGAAGCACGTTTGCATCAGGAAACCGAAAAAAAACCTCATCCTGCCGCACAGTTGCTCGTCCAAAGTGTGCTTGGTCGCGTGCGCTTCGCCTTTACTGATGGCACGCTAAACAAGCTCCCCTGGTATCAACACTTTGATGAGGCTGCACGTGAGGCATATCGCAAGCTAGGGCACCGCATGCTGGAACTGCTGCTACATACTCTCACCACCAATATCTTCTCTGAAGAGTTGCGGCAAGAAGCTATTCAGCTTGGACATGAATATGGCTCGATTACCTATAATTCCCAGGTTTCACTGGTTGATGCCGTGCGCGCTTTCCTCTATTTCCGTAATATCGTCGATGACAGCGTCATTCAACTGGCAGAAGTGCGCGGCAACAGCGGCTTCCGTGACACTCAGGATGTACCGTGGGCTGAGAGCCTACGACAGATACAGGCCCTCACCAATGAGGTCCTCCCCGCTCTCATCGAGGCAGTGCAACCGTCACTAAAGGCATAGAAAACATTCACAGACAGGTCAAAACCTCGTGTTTTCACGAGGTTTTGACCTGTCTTTTTCATATGGAACAAATAGCCCAGCATAACGTATTATATTATAGAGCAGAGTCTTTGGTGTATACTCTTTTACGAGTACGTTCAACCTAGAGAAGCGTAAGCAAAGCAAAAAAGAGAGGGTATTGCCGTGGATGCAAACTCCCCGATCTCCAATCATGGCAACGATTATACGAGCGAAAGATATGCCGCTTCTTCACATATTGAACAACCAGCACCTATCATAGTAGCTGACAACGACGATGAAAAAATGACCCCGGCAGGCCCGCACAAACGCCACCCCTCCGACGAGCCAACTACTCCCAACATACAACTGACACCACGTCAACAACGAGTTTTCCGATATCTGGCACACCGACGCATGCGCCATGCACGTATCGTTCGCCGCTCAAGCCAGGATGAGGAACCAGAATATCCTACGCTCACCAACAATATTCAATCTATCCCCTCAGTAGACAAGACAATGCCTTTCCCTGCACTGCCCGCTACACCTGTACCTCCATCTAGTGCAAGAACTTCACCCGCTCTTCCAGAAGTAGGAAAAATCCCTACACCACCACGCAAGCTATCTCCACCAGACCCTCACGCACGCTTTAGACACCGCCGACGGTTACGCCACTTCTCACGCAAACACATACGCCAGGCACGCGCCCATGAGTATCGGGCGCGGCGTAAACTCTGGCTCACCATTGGCAGCGTGGTCATGTCCATTCTGGTCGTCTTACTCTCCCTGGGAACAGCAGGAACAGTCATCGCCTATCAATTCTATACAGATACGCAGACAAAATACACACATCAAGTGGTCACACTCTATGACCTGCTCCCACAGGATAACCTTAAGATGTATGACAGCAAAGGCATACTGCTCATGCAAATGACCGATCAGGGCCTACATACCAGCGTCTCCCTTGATCAGATAGCACCCATTTTGCAGAATGCCACTATTGCTACCGAAGACAAAAACTTCTGGACAAACGAGGGCGTTGACATTCTGCGTATCCTTCGCGCCGCCCTGGACGATGTACGTAGTGGCAGAATTGTCGAAGGTGGTAGCACCATCACCCAACAGCTGATTAAAAATTTGATTGTAGGTAACCAGACATCCCTTACTCGCAAGCTAGAAGAGATCGTCCTGACGCCACAACTCAATAGCCTCTACACCAAACACGATATCTTGCAGATGTACCTGAACAGCATTTATTATGGACATCAAGCCTATGGTATCGATGCTGCCGCAACCATCTACTTTGGGTTGCAAGATACGCCTCACCAATCTGCCGCCATGCAGCTTGATCTGGCACAAGCTGCCATACTAGCAGGCATTCCCAGCAATCCTTCAATCTATGATCCACTGGCACATCCCCAAGCTGCTTTTCAGCGTTTTGAGACAGTTCTCAACCTGATGGTCACCCAAAGATACATCACCAGGGTCGATGCCCTTGATGCTATCAGAGAAGCACAGGAGCCACATTTCTTTAAGCACACATCCAGCTTTATCAATCGTGCGCCCCACTTCAGTAATTTCGTCCTGTTACAACTGGTCCAGATGTTCCACCTGAAGGATCAGAGCCAGTTGTCCCGCTCCGGCATGCGCGTCTACACCACACTGGATATCAATTTACAGGACAAGATACAGAAGATTGCCCAACAGCACATCGCTGAACTACGCGATGCTCACAATATCACCAACGCCGCCGAAGTCCTACTCGACTTCCATACTGGCGCAATCATTTCATTGCTCGGTAGCCTCGACTACAATGATGCAAGCATCGACGGACAGTTTGACGTAGCCACTCAGGGCTATCGTCAACCAGGCTCGTCGTTCAAGCCATATGTCTATGTCACGGCCTTCAAACAGGGAGTCTCACCCGCTCAGGCCATTGATGACACCTTTACCACCATTGATACCCCCGATAGTTACCCTCCTACTTATTCACCTAGCAACTACGACCTGCAATTTCATGGACATATGACCCTCCGCTGTGCGCTACAAAACTCGCTTAACGTACCAGCCGTGCGCGTCTTGAGTCATGTCGGCATCGATCAGGCCATGCAGACTGCCGAAGAGATGGGCATTACTTCATATCAAGGCACACCTGGTTACTCTCTGGTCTTAGGTGGCCTCTCGGTACGCTTGATCGACCATACATCAGCCATGGGAACCTTTGCCGATGGCGGCGTACATGTCCCATACTACGCTATCACAAAGGTCGTCTCCAGCACCACCAACACAATTCTCTACCAGCATCAACGCAACCCTGGTAAACAGGTCATCAGCCCGCAACTGGCCTATATGATGACCAGCGTCCTCAGCGACAACGCCTCCCGCATCCCAGAATTTTACGATTGTAACGTGCTACAACTCTACTCGAACTCACAAGATGATTGTTGGAACAGCAACCGCGGTACCGTGCGTCCGGCAGCAGCCAAAACTGGCACCACGCAAAATTTCCGTGATAACTGGACGGTTGGCTATACCACTGACTATGTCATGGGCGTCTGGGCTGGCAATGACGACAATTCACCCATGTATGATGTGACAGGTGTCATGGGTGCTGCACCCATCTGGCACGACTCCATGCTCGTAGCCGAGCAGGGTCATCCTATCCGTGACTTTACCAATCCAGGTGGCCTCGAACAAGCCACCGTTACGTATGCCGATGGCGTCAAGACCACCGATTGGTTCCTGCCCGGCACTGTTCCCGTCTCCTTCCAGCCTACTCCAACTCCGCTGCCAACCGTCGAGCCAACCGTCGAAGGCAATCCCACCACTACCGTAACGGTGACGCCTACCCCCACTACAGAGCAGGGCAATCCTCCAACCCAAGTAACAGCTCATCCCTACTGCCCAAATAGTTACAGCTTCGCCTTCAACCCACCAGCCGGTGATAACAGTCCCTTCAGCTCTGATTGGTGGTGAAAGCATTGTCTTTATACAAGATTTGGGGTATATTTCTTTTAGAATGACCTATTGTTGCCTAGCCATAAGTACATATACTCAACAACACTCCATTTACGTCTGCGAATAGAGTAGTTGGCGTGGAACGTCTATTATAGTAACTATCCTCATGTTTTTATATCTTTCCTCTATAGGTGAGGTGGTATTGTAATTAAAGAAGGGAAAATATGCAAAACGATTCTCCGCATCCAGGTTTACCGGCAAAACTTCCAACTCATAGTCGTGCCGCCGCAGCCCAGAGACTTGATGAACGTCCACAAAGTATGCGCGGCGTCTATTATCCCGTTCCTCATCGCAGTGACTTCCCCAAAGGGCTTCGCACACGGCGTCATATCAAACGTAAGCATCTCCGCCGTAGCAATGAGCAATATGCTGCTACTGATCGCGTTAGCACCGGCTGGGCCATGTTGCCACTAGCTTTCGGCGCATTGATTACTGTGCTTGTCCTCGCTACCCTGCTAGTCACTTTCACTGCCGTCGTCGCCGCAACCCAACAACGCTTTTCTCAGAAAGTCACCACCTTGGCCGATATTCTGCCCAAGGATAATTTAAAAATGTATGATAAGAACGGCACTCTCATTTATCAAATGACTGACCAGGGCTTACAGACAACCGTCCCTCTCTCAAAGATTTCACCTAACTTAATTCACGCCGAGATTGCTACCGAAGATCAGTATTTTTGGACAAATCCAGGCTATGATATTTCCGGTATTGTACGCGCCACTCTGGCAAACGCCCAGCATGGTGCCATTGTCTCCGGCGGCAGCACCATTACGCAACAGGTGATTAAAAATGCCATTGTCGGCAATCAAGACACAGCCATTCGTAAGTTGCAAGAACTGATTTTAGCACCACAGGTGACGCGGCAGTTTACCAAGCAAGAGATTCTCTCCATGTATCTCAATACGACTTACTATGGTGAACAGGCATACGGTGCCGAGGCTGCCGCCTTTACCTACTTTGGCTTACACGATACGCCAACAGCTACAGCCACTTCACAACTCGACATCGCCCAGTCCGCCATGTTGGCCGGCATCCCCAGTGCCCCCATCGGTCGTGATCCTTTTTTGTATCCACACAGTGCCTTTTTACGCGTACAGGAAGTCCTCAACGATATGCGCACCCAGGGCTATATTACGCCTGCACAGGAACGCGAGGCCATTATTGAGGTACAACAGCCACATTTTCTACGTCGCGGCACCCTCAACAACAGGCTAGCTCCCCATTTCGCCGCGTATACTCTCAATGAACTAACAAACATCCTGCACGTCAAGACCACTGATCTTTCCCGCTCAGGCTTGATCGTCTCAACCACCCTTGATTTACCTCTCCAAAACAAGATACTGAAAATTGCTCAGCAGCATATTGCCGAAATGGCAGCAGCACATCATATGTCGGATGCGGCTGTAGTCTTGATTGACTATCACAATGGGGCCATCCGCACACTGCTCGGCAATATCGATCCCAATAATCCACAATACGGCGATTTCGACGTAGCCGCCGATGGCTATCGTCAGCCGGGATCCTCGTTTAAGCCGTTCATCTATGCTACCGCCTTTGAGCAAGGCGTCAGCCCTGGTATGCCCGTATATGACACCCCCGTCACCATACAGCTCTGTTGTGGGCTACCATCTTATTCACCGCAAAACTATGATCAACGCTTCCACGGCCTGATCTCCTACCGTTACGCCCTGCAAAACTCCTTTAATGTACCAGCCGTGAAACTTCTCATGAAAACAGGCGTTGATCAATCGTTGCATACCGCCCAAACTATGGGCATTAACAGCTATACAGGCACACCCAACTATACCATGGTGCTGGGTACACTAGGCGTGCATCTGCTCGACCAGACCTCCGCCTATGGGGTCTTCGCCAATGGTGGCGTCCGCATCCCTCCTCATACAGTTGATACCATCATAGACGTACAGGGACGGGTCATCTATCATTTTGCACCAATCGGGCATCGTGTCATCAGCAAGCAAGCCGCATTCCTGATCACCAACGTCCTCAGTGATAATAAGTCACGTCTCTACGAGTTTTACGATTGTAACGTGCTGCAACTCTACTCAAACTCGAAGCTCCAGTGCTATGAGGGCAATCGCGGCACAGTACGTCCCGCAGCCACTAAAACGGGAACTTCGCAGAACTTCGCAGATAACTGGACAGTCGGCTACACTACCGATTATGTCATGGGCGTCTGGGCCGGCAACAACGACAACTCACCCATGGTCAATGTCACCGGCGTTGACGGAGCCGCTCCCATCTGGCACGATGGCTTACTTCTCGCCGAACAAGGCATGCCTATTCGCGATTTTCCCAACCCTGGCGGTGTTGTCCTCAAAACAGTAGATTACCCAGAAGGCATTACAACAAACGATTGGTATCTAAAATAATCGAGACAGAGCCGAAGAGAAGGGGCAAGCGACTGCCTGGCCAGGCAGTCGCTTGCCCCTTCTCTTCGGCTCTTACCATTTCTGCTGATTTGCTTCTTCACTGGATGTGTATCCCCACACGCTCCAACAAATTCCGGCTGATCTCAGCCCGATACTTCATCGGCATTCGCCCAGGCATGCAATGAGAATCAGAACCCGTACTCATCAAGAGGTTATGCTTATCTACATACTCCAGGTAAGCTTCAATAATCTGAGCATCGTGATAGGGATGATACACCTCGATCCCATCAATCGCTACATCGGCCCGCAGTTGATCAAGCAGAGCAGGAGCATAGAAAGTAAAGCCACCCTCACGCCGACCAGGATGAGCGATCAGGCACACTGCACCGCTCCGATGAGCAGCCTCTACCGCCTCAGCCATATCAGCATGCACAGAATAAAAACCGGCCTCATGGATCATACGCATGGCGGTACGCCAATCAGATACATGACCGTGCTCACGCAAGAGCAGAGCATTGTCAACAGGACGACGCAACTTGCCACCATTCTCAGCTAATACCTCTTCCTCGCGTGGAAAAGTGTATCCTCGCTTGACCAGTTCATCATGCACCACATGCGTATTTTCTAACTGCTTGCGTACCACACCTTCGGTAACCTCAGTCAGATAGTTCTGTTCCGCATCAAAACCGTAGCAAAGCATATGGCCCATCTTACCTTTCCAATCCGTACTCATCTCTACACCCGGCAGCACCGCTAATCCCTTCTCGGCAGCCAGAGCCACAATACTCGCAACCATATCCACCCGGTCATGATCGGTAACCGACACCAGTTCATAGTGCTCATCAACAAGATAGTTAATCAACCGTTCAGCAGGCCAACGACCATCGCTATAGGTCGTATGCATATGTAAATCTACCGCAGCATCAGGGGCAAGAGTCATGTTCAACATTGGCTCCTTTGTACTAGATTATGTCAAGTGTCTTGATGAGGAAGCAGACATTTGGAGAGAAGGCGTGTCATCCTGAGCGAAGCGAAGGATCTGGCTCGACGCACGCAGAGATCCTTCGCTCAGGATGACACGCCGGACAGCACTCAAGTCCGCTCACGGCAAGTCTTCTCTCCAAATGTCTGGTGAGGAAGCAGAGCAGAAGTTTGACTCTTCCTCTGCTTCCTGACTTGATTCCCGCTCTTCTACTTTGGAAAGAATGGGAAAAATTCCAACAACATGATACCACATGACATGCTAACGACGCCCTATACATCCCTATCAATCACCGGAGCATGTTTCGCTAGAATAGTTTTGGCACGCATAGTGGCCTCTGCCGCTTCAGCTTTGCGATTGAGTACCAGCAGCAAACTGGCGTATGTCTTGAGAACTTGAGCCACTTCCGGATGATCCGACCCCAGTACCTTTTCACGAATCGCTAATGCTCTCTGTAACAGGGGTTCTGCTCGCTCGCACTGCTTCCACTTCCAGTAGTATCAGACACTTCGATGGATGCTGGGGTTCCGGCATCTGTTGCCAAATGTTCAGCGCATCCCAGAAAAACCCTTCCGCCCGATCATATTTCGCCAGAGCAAGATAGACGTTTCCTAATCCACTGAAGGTACAGACCACCGAGAAATGCTGTAATCCAACCTGCTTCTCATAGATGGTCAGAGCCTGAAGAAAATACTCTTCAGCACGGCTATATTTCCCTTGCTGATAGGAAAGGTATGCAAATGCAGCCAGACATGAGGCGACATACTGTTGATCAGCCTCCGACGTCTGTTGCAAACGTACCAATACCTTCCGTATGAGAGGCTCTGCCTGAGCATACTCTCCCTGGTAATAGTAGTACCAGAAACGATTTATGAGCGAGCTAACCGGTTCTGCTTGTTCCACTCCGCCTAGTAAAGTACGCATCTCTGACGCTCTTTGAAAGAGTACAGAGGCTTGCTTATACTCTGCTTGTATCCGTAAATACACTCCTGTTTGTTCAAGCAGCCGCTCTGCCTCTGGCGATACCATCTTCCATTCCTCTATCAGATCAACACATCTCTGCGCATGTGGCATACACTGCTGACAACGCTGCCACATAGAGTAATTATTTACATCCGGCAAAGCCAGATTGATCGCTCTCACCGTACGCTCAGCCCATGTTTGCCTTGTCTGCTCACACATCCTGTCCTGCAACACCGCCTGCACCAGACGATGGAGCGAGAGCATGTTCGTCTCTGGCTCACGCCGCATGAGGGAAAACCTACGTAGCGTCACGATTGCCGCATCTAAGGCAAAAGGATCACTTGCCACTGGCTGCAATACTGGACCAAGTTCAGCCGCTCCCCGCACAATGACTTCTTCAGGAATAGCATCAGGATGCAGGAAGGCACAGAAGTGCAGGAGTTCTACAGTGGCAGGGCTACTCTTCTCGATCTTCTCAAAGGAATGAACAAACGTCGCTGTCACCGATGCCGGATGGTCAGTATCAAAGCTGCCACGCCTATTTAGCAGTCTCATCCGTCCTGCCTGATAGAGACGCAGATAGTCCGCAAGGCTACATCCAGATTCTTCGATATATGCCCCTGCCTGATCAAGCGCGAGCGGCAATCCATCAAGTGCTTCAGCAATAGCTTTTGCTCGCTGGCTATCTAGAGGTGAAGCATCTTGCAGGCAAGCGTCCTGTCCCACCATTTTCGTGCGACGCAGCAGCAATAATGCCCCCTCCTCCAGCGTCATCTTCTCTAGATCGACACGATGAGCGATGTTACCAGTTGTTTGTGTGCGTGTTGTCAACAGAATAGAGCCTCGTACCGCCGAAGGGAGAGACGTCCGCATCAGTGTCAGATCTTCAATGTTGTCGATAATCAGCAGCCAATGTGCATTTCTCCTCAACCAATTACGCACCGCCTCGATCATACGATGCTGCTCCTGCTCGTATTGCTCTTTCAGATTCAGCACAAAACTCAGAGCCGCAATGTCTGAGAGCATCTTCTCCCGCGTATCACCCCGCACCCATAAGATCACCTGATACGCATTGTGATAACGATGGGCATACTCAACCGCAACCTGGGTCTTCCCAATACCCCCCAGACCACTAATCGCCTGCGTCTGGCTCGCCACTTTGCCTGAACCGAGGCTTTCATGCAATTGAGCAATCACCTCTTCGCGCCCAGTAAAAAAGGTGTTGCGACGATAGGGAACGTTCCAGAATCACTGAGCCGAATGCTGTCCTTTTCATCCAGCAACATGTTCTCTGGTTTGACATCACGATGAATCAGCTTACGGTCATGTGCAAACTGCAAAGCACTGGCTACTTGTTTAACATAGTGCAAGATATCCACAGGTGGCAGGATTGTCCCTGTCGGGTAACGCTGGCGTAACGTCCCTTTGGGCGCATAATCCATCACCAGGAAAGGTGTAAGAAACGTTTCCTTGAAATGATATCAAATGATGACAACTCATATCATTCATGGTTCAGCTTTCCTTTCCGTTTTCCCTTGTCTGTGATAGAATACCCTCGTAGCACATTGAAAACTCAATACTGTTTGCAGGTTCCAAGTTAAAACGGTCACTTGGGTAAAAGCAGTACCGTATCAAAACTTTCAATTTGCATCGTGTTTCAACCCTTTCTCACAAGTCTCGTTGACTTTGGTGTGGAGATGGTGAAAAGCCAGACGGCATGCCGCGGAACGAGCACTCGTTCCTGACCCATAGCAGTCAAGCAGAACTTCCCCAAATGAGAGAAACACCAGAGTGAGCAAGCAAGTGCGAATACACGTAGTCCCAAACTCCACTTCGGTGGCATGGGATAGAGGCGGTGGCAGTCCCGCCAGTACGGTCTCCGTACAAATGAAAAGCTCTGGCAGAAATGACAGCGTTTTTCAGAACTGTACTGGTACTCTCCTGTATACCAAAGTCCAGCACCCGTATAATGTGTGCGTGGTTGAGTTTGGCAATTGTACGTGCTTCTCGTTGGAACTTCTGTTCTTCATCACTTGCCAACTGCACCTGGTGCAATACCTTGATCGCAGCCAACGTCTTCAGATGAATATGTTCTCCCAGATACACCTCGGCAAAACCACCCTGACCCAATCGACGCTGCAGGAGATAATGTCCCAATTTCTGTCCGCTACGATCACTCATCTGTTAGCTGCTCCTCGTTTTCTGTCGACGCAGAGTTGAACAAAGCATAAAGTATCAAGAGGAGAACAAAAATATCATATTCTCCCATACGCCATCCAATTATCCCTTCCACTCATGATGAAAATAACCCATTTCCCACATAAAATCAAGTAATTGGCCACGAGAGGGTACTAATAGGCATCAGTATAATTGTAGCGTTCTCTTGTGTATCGAACACACGCGCCCGAAAACATACAATAACCGCAAAAAACATCACTATCATACACGAAATACAGGCAAAAGGCGTAGTATAGTAGTGATGACCCTTGCGGTCATCATGCGGCCGGGCCGTCTCTTGTGTATCGAACACACGCGCCCAAAAACATACAATAACCCCAAAAAACATCACTATCATACACGAAAGACGAGTAGAAGGCGTAGTATAGTAGTGATGACCCTTGCGGTCATCATGCCGGGGTTGTGATGACCCTTGCGGTCATCATGCCGGGGTTGTGATGACCCTTGCGGTCA
>Ga0137371_10000064_pt1 | contig 56634 bp, 56 predicted proteins | sample SagtaG_7_FD_104919 | JGI IMG/M metagenome (GOLD analysis project Ga0137371, IMG submission 104919) | Vadose zone soil microbial communities from Sagehorn Ranch, Mendocino, California, USA - Sage1_R_40_16 metaG | ecosystem: Environmental > Terrestrial > Soil > Vadose zone | place: USA...
TCGCGCCAGCTGCGCAGAGATCGACGCGTGCGACCCCTCGACCTCGTGCGTCATCGCCTTGCCGAGGTCGTGCAGGAGCGCGGCGCGCTTCGTCACCTTTACGCTCGCGCCTATCTCGGACGCCATGATGCCGGCGAGGTGCACGACCTCGAGCGTGTGCTTGAGGACGTTCTGCCCGTAGCTCGTGCGGTAGCGCAGACGGCCGAGGATCTTGACCAGCTCTTCGTGGAACTCCCCGCAGTTCGCCTCGAACACGGCCTGCTCCCCGGCCTGCGCGATGTGGTCCTCGATCTCCGCCTTGGACTGGTAGTACGTGTCCTCGATCCGCGCGGGATGAATGCGGCCGTCCTCGATCAGCTTCGAGAGCGTCAGCTTCGCAACCTCGCGCCGGATGCCGTCGAACGAGGACAGCACCACCGCCTGCGGCGTGTCGTCGATGATGAAGTCGACGCCGGTCAGGTGCTCGAGCGCGCGGATGTTGCGGCCCTCGCGGCCGATGATGCGCCCCTTCATGTCATCTGACGGCAGCTCGACCACGGACACCGTTGTCTCGGCAGCGTGGCTCGCGGCGACGCGTTGTAGAGCATCGGCGACGAGGTTGCGGGCACGCCGCTTCGCTTCCGTGCGCGCTTCCTCCTCGAGCTGGCGAACCCGGCGCGCGAGATCGTGGCGGACGAGATCCTCCGACCGCTCGAGCAGCGTCACCTTCGCCTCGTTGACCGTCATGCCGGAGATGCGCTCGAGCTCTGCAAGCTGCTGCTCACGGGTCTCCTTGTGCTCGTCCTGAAGCTGCCGCAGATGCGTCTCCCGGTCGGACAGGCCTTGTTCACGCCGCGCGAGCTCGGTCAGCTTGCGATCGATCTCCTCCTCCTTCGCCAAGACACGCTCCTCGACCTTGACGATCCGCGCACGGTGCTCGACAACCTCCTGGTCGATCTCCGCCCGCAGCTGAACCGCCTCTTCGCGTGCGCTGATCTGCGCCTCGCGCCGCAGCGTGTCGGCCTGACGGCGGGCGTCCTCGATCAACAGCTTCCGCTGCTGCGCGGCCCCGCCGAGGCGCGACTTGCCGAGCACGCCGATTGCGACCCCTACCCCGATCCCTCCGAGAATGAGGCCGATCAGTATCCCGATGGCGACCAGCATGGACAGCTCCTGGCTCGGTTGTCCGCGGCGTTACCGCGGCGCCTTCCCCGGCGGTCGGCCGGCACGGGATGTCCCGAATCGGTGAAGCGAGCCGACAGCGCGGCTCGAGCAGCGGGTTGCTAGGTCGCCGCTGTCAGGAACCTTTCGCTGTCGCGCTGGTCGGTGGTTGACACGGATTTCAGAACTACGGTCGCGATTCGGAAAACGTCGCTATGCAGGCAAATCATCGGATGAGCACCTGTCATCCTATCGCTGCTCAGACGTCCTGTCCAAACCTCGCTCCGAGCGCGGCCTCGACGGCTTCCTCCCCGAACCCTCGCCCAGTCAGGTACCGGGCGGTGCGGATGCCGCTTCCCCGGCGCTCGACCAGCCGGGAAGCCCGCTCCGCCTCGCCGGCCAGGCCGGCGACGGCCTCCGTCGCGAGCTCCTCCGGCAGGCCTTCCTGCGCGAGGCGGTGCCGGATCGCCGCATCGCCGTAACCTCGTTCCGCCAGCGCCTCGGCCCGGGTCCGCGCAAGGCGCGCGTCGTCGACGAGCCCGGCCCGGGTCAATGCCGCCACCGACTCCGCCGCGGCGGCGGGGGCCACCGCCGCGCGCGCCAACCGGTCCCCCAGCCGGCGGGTCGACAGGTCCCGCGCTCGCAGCGCGCGCGTGGCGACCCGCAGCGCCTCAGCCCGCCGCAGCTCCCGGCGGAGCAGGCGCAACGCCGGCCGGTCGAGCACTCGACCCTCCGCGATCCCGGCGCGGGCGACCACGTCGAGCGGAAGCAACCGCCAGGGGACCCCGTCGAGCTCGACGGCGACGCGACCGCGCCGGTCGTCGCGCAGCGCGGTGACGGTGGGCACTACCTCGAGGCGGCCTTCTGGACGGCCTTCGGGTCCCCCTCAACCTTCCCGTTCTGCGCCGCGTCCGCCACCGGCAGCAGGCGCGCGGACGCGACCTGCTCGAGCCCGAGTTCGGTCTGGATCCGCGCCAGGATCGACTGGCAGACATCGGGATGCTCGCGCAGGAACGCGGTCGCGTTCTGACGGCCCTGGCCGAGCCGCTCGTCCTCGAAGCTGAAGTACGAGCCCGACTTCTGCACGATCTTGCGCTCGAGCCCGGCGTCGAGCACCGTGCCCTCCCACGAGATGCCGGAGCCGTAGATGATGTCGAACTCGGCCTGCTTGAACGGCGGCGCGACCTTGTTCTTGACCACCTTCACGCGCACGCGGTTGCCGATCGCCTCGACACCTTCCTTCAGCGTCTCGATGCGGCGAATGTCGAGCCGCACGGACGAGTAGAACTTGAGCGCGCGCCCGCCCGGAGTCGTCTCCGGATTGCCGAACATGACGCCGATCTTCTCCCGCAGCTGGTTCGTGAAGAGGCAGATCGTGTCGGTACGGTTGAGCGTCCCTGCCAGCTTTCGGAGCGCCTGCGACATCAGCCGCGCCTGCAGGCCGACGTGTGAGTCGCCCATCTCGCCCTCGATCTCGGCTTTCGGCGTCAGCGCCGCGACCGAGTCGACCGCGACGACGTCGAGTGCGCCCGAGCGGATCAGCAGCTCGGCGATCTCGAGCGCCTGCTCACCGGTGTCGGGCTGCGAGACGAGCAGATCGTCGATGTTGACGCCGATCCGCTTCGCATAGGCCGGGTCCATCGCATGCTCCGCGTCGATGAACGCGCAGATGCCGCCGCGCCGCTGCGCCTCCGCGATCACGTGGTAGACGAGCGTCGTCTTTCCGGACGACTCGGGGCCGAAGATCTCGACGATGCGGCCCCGCGGCAGCCCGCCGATTCCGAGCGCGAGGTCCAGCGCGAGCGAGCCCGTGGAGATCGCGCCGATCGAGACGGCCGCACGGTCGTTCATCTTCATCACGGCCCCCTTGCCGAACTGCCGCTCGATCTGGCCGAGAGCGACATCCAGAGCCTGCTCGCGATCCACTGACATCAACCTCCTAGGGCAAACGATTCGACGACAACGTACTCGGCCCCGGAAGGCCGTAACCGAGAAAGGAAAACAGCCGCGTCGGACGGCATGACCTCGCCGAGGTCGGGCAGCGGTGGCCTCAGCCTGGGCGGCCGGCGGAAGCGGAGGACGGTGACGTGCGGCAGCCAGGTCCGGCGCTCACGCTCGTACACCCCCTCGCGCTCGAGGCGGCCGAAGAGATCCTCGGCCAGGCTCGTCGCCGCACCTCCCTCGTCGGTCAGGACGAGCATGCCGACGCTCCGGGTCTCGCGGTAGCGCTCCGGCAAAAGCCGGATCGGCTGGGCGGCCGAGGCGGCCTCGCGCACTGCACCGGTGATCTCCGCCAGCTCGCCCACGGGCCGGTGGCCGAGAAAGGCCAGCGTGAGGTGCAGATGCTCGCGCGGGACCACCCGGCCCCCCTCGATGTGGCCGGCCTGCCACTCCGACAGCGCGTCGAGCGCGGCGTCGGGCAGCCGCAGGGCACAGAAGAGCCGTGCACGTTCACGACCTTCAAGGCTAGCCGGGAGCGTCACCCGCCTTCGTCGCGATTCTGTGTCAGGAGCCGCCTCAGAAGGTGAAGCGCCGTGACCGCCGCGCGACGGCGGATCGAGTCGCGGTCGCCCGGAAAGACGAAATCGGCGCTGCGCACGCCCACAGGCCCCTCCGCGTGCAGATACACGAGACCGACCGGCTTCTCTTCGCTGCCGCCGCCCGGCCCGGCGATCCCGGTGACGGAGACTGCCACGTCCGCGGCCAGGCGGGCCCGGGCTCCGGCGGCCATCGCCGCGGCCGCCTCCGCCGAGACGGCGCCGTGCCGCTCCAGCAGCTCTCCTGGAACGTCGAGCTGACGCATCTTCACGTCGTCCGAGTACGCCACCACGGCGCCGAGGAAGACGTCGCTCGCGCCCGGCACCGACGTGAGCCGCTGCGCGACCAGCCCCCCGGTGCACGATTCGGCGGTTGCGAGCGTCAGGCCGCGCTCGCGGCCGAGACCGAGCACGAGCTCCTCGACCGGCCGTCCGTCACGGCTGAAGAGGTACTGCTCCAACGGAGCAAGGAGCCGCGCCGAGAGCTCGTCCGCACGCGCCTCCGCGCCAGGCTCGACGACGAGATCGACGTGGATCTCGAAGTCGCGCGCGCAGATCGTCGCCTCCACCCCGTTCCCGTCGCCGCCTGCGGCCGCGAGCGCCTTCGCCACCGCCGACTCGCTCGCGCCGAAGAAGCGCAGCAGCCGAAGCTCCGGCGGCCGGGCTCGATCAAGCACCCGGCGGACCGGCTCGGCCCGCAACGCCTCGGCCCAGAGCCGGCGCAGCTCGGCGGGAGGTCCGGGCAGCACGACGACGACCGCTCGGGGCGCCTCGAGCACGAGCCCGGGCGCCGTTCCGGCGAGGCCGAGCGAAAGCGCGCCCTCGGGAATCGTCGCCTGCTTGCGCACGCCGGCCTCGAAGTCGACGAAGGGACGGCCGAGGCGCTGGGCGAAGCGCCGGGAGATCCCACCGATCTGATCGTGCAGCTGCTCGTCGAGGCGGAGCCGCACGCCTGCCGCACGCGCCACGAGCTCGACCGTGCGGTCGTCGTGGGTCGGGCCGAGCCCGCCCGACACGACGCAGAGGTCCGCGCGGAGACCTTCCCCCAGTGCATCCGCCAGCTCGTCCTCCCGGTCGCCGACGATCACGATCCGCGCCGGCTCGATTCCGAGCCGCAGCAGCTGGGCGGCCAGGAACGGTCCGTTCAGGTCGGTGCGGTCGCCGCGGACGAGCTCGCTGCCGGTGATGACGACGACGGCCCGCGGACGGGTCAAACGCCGGGGCTGATCCCTCGAGAGGTGACGATCAGTGTCTTGACGCCGCCGCGCGGCAGCAGCCGGGTGCGGCCGTTGAGGATCGTGTTGAGATTCTCGGGACGGTCGAGCGTGATCCAGAGCTTGCGCCCGGTGAAGAGCTTCCGCTGCCCGAACTCGAGCGTGCCCTGGAAGAGGATGCGTCCCGTCGCCGACCCGCTGTGGACCTCCAACCAGCAGTTGCCACGTCTCGCTGTCACGATCAGGCGCACGGTCGTGCGCGTGGCGGTCTTCGGGTGGACGACCGGCGCCGGCTGCGCGGGGGTGCTGCCTAGCCCGACCGGCTCCTTCTTCTGTGGCTCGCCGCGCGTCCACGCGACGATCACGAGCGCGGTGACGGCCGCGATCCCGAGCAGCGTCAGCATGACGACTCGGGACTGGACGTGGACGCCCCGCGGCGGCGGGGCCGACCGTCTAGGGCGTGCAGGCGTCTCCTCCTCCCCGACGACGAAGCGTGAGTTGTACTCGTCGACGTACAACTGGCCGTCGAGGCCGAGATATTCGGCGTACGAGCGCAGGAAGCCCTTGACGTACGTCTGCGCGGGCAGCACCTCGAACTGCTCGTCTTCGAGCGCGCGCAGGTACTTGGCGCGGATCTTCGTCGTCTGTTCGATCTCGGGGAAGTCGAGACCCTGGCGCAGGCGCGCTTCGCGGAGGCTGTTCCCAATCTCGAACACGGCGGCAGCCCATTGTAGAGCGGTCCGGCCGAAACGTACGAGCCATTTCCAACGAGGTGCCACCTAGAACGGCGTTCGGCCATTTTCCGGCGTCGCCGAGTCGACGCCTCAGCGCGAATGCTGGTACACGAGCACCAATTCGTAGAAACCGATGGAGAGAGCGGCCGTCAGCGCCAGGCACACCGCGAGGGCGCCGACGATCACGGCCGTGCTCGCGACGCCGGTCCCGCCCCCCTTCACGCGAAGCCACCGAAGGTTCTCGCGCGCCCGCCGCGCCATCACGAAGGCCACGAGGCCCAAGAGGAAGGCGAGCGGGATGGCGTAGCCCGCGTCGAGCAGGCCCACCCGCTTCGAGCGGCGCGCCACCTCGATCGCGACGGGCAGCGTCGCCAGGCCCGCCAGCGCGAGCACCAGCGCCACCCACGCGCGTGTGCTACTGCTTGACGTAAGGGCGGCCAGCGGACGCGGGCGGAACCGAGCGCCCGATCACGCCGGCCACCGCGATCAGGGTCAGGACGTAAGGCAGCGCCTGGAACAGCACGGACGGCGCGGGCCAGGGCTGTTGAAGCCGAAATGACAGCGCCGTCGAGCCGCCGAAGAGCAGTGCGGCTGCAAAGGCGCCGAACGGGCGCCAGTTGCCGAAGATCACCGCGGCGAGGGCGATGAAGCCGCGGCCGGCGGTCATGTTCTCGCTGAACGACCCCAGGTAGCCGATCGACAGGTACGCCCCGCCGAGCGCGGCCAGCATGCCGGAGAGGATTACCGCCGCGTAGCGCGTCCCGTACACGGAGATGCCGACCGTGTCGGCCGCACGTGGATGCTCGCCGACGGAGCGGATCCGCAGCCCGATCGGTGTCCGGAAAAGCGTGACGTGCGCCAGGATCAGCAGGGCGAACGAGACCCAGATCATCAGGTTGAGATGGCCGAACACGCTGCCGAGGAAGCCGACGTTCACCTCGGGGATGCGCGGCAAGTTGCCAGGGGTGCCGTTCTCGCCGTAGATGTCGATGAAGAAGTACCCGGTGACGCCGAGCGCGAGGAAGTTGATCGCCGTGCCGCTGACGATCTGGTCCGCGCGCAGCTGAATCGCCATAAACGCGTGGACGGCCGCAAACCCCGCTCCGGCGACGGCCGCAGTGAGGACGCCCATCCACCAGTGGCCGAACTTGTCGGCGCCGAGTGCGGCGAAGAACGCGCCGCAGAGCATCATCCCCTCGAGCCCGATGTTCACGACGCCGCTGCGCTCGGAGAACATGCCGCCGATCGCCGCAAACGTCAACGGCGTCGCCCACACGAGCGTCGCGGACAAGAGCGCGGACCAGACGACGACCTGGTTGAGGTTGCCCTGGTTGGCGCGCGTCGCCAGCAGCCCCAGCACGATCCCGACGATGCCGAAGCCGATCGCCGTCCAGCCGGGGCGGCGCAATCCGCGCGACATCACCCAGACGCCGGCTGCGATTGCGATCAGTCCGACCAGCACCGGCACCCAGGGCATGTCCGCCCTGAACGGCGGCAAGGCGACCACGAACGCGAACAGGCCGAGCCCCACGCCGCCGCGGGCGATCACGGTCTCGAGCGGCCAGCGCGACCAGAGGCGCGAGGCGAAATCCATCGTGCTCATGCCGGCACCTTGCGCGGCAGGTGCAGCTTTCGCCGTGCCTGCCAGATGTAGACGATCAGCAGGTCGGCGCCGACGAAGAGCAGCACGAGCGCCTGGATCATCAGCGCCAGGTTGCCGGCGAGCTGCGGCGGGAAGATCTGCGGGTCGAGGCTGCGCGTCGACGTCCCGGTGAGCAGCCCACCGAACAGGAGCGCGGCGAACCCGACCCCGACTGCGGTGTTGCGGCCGAGCAGCGCGACCGCGATCCCGATGAACCCGATGTTCGACACCTGCACGTCGAGCACGCCGAGCCGGAACTGCCAGCCGAGGATGTCGATCCCTCCCGCGAGGCCCGCGAAGAGCCCGGAGATCGCCATCGCGACGACGAAGTTGCGTCCGACGCTGATGCCCCCGTACCGGGCCGCCTCCGGGTTGAAGCCGACCGCACGCACCTCGTAGCCCAGCGTCGTCCGGTTCAGCACGAGGTAGAAGACGAACAGCGCGGCGAGCGCGAAGAAGATCCCCGCGTGCAAGGCCTGCAGCGCCGGGTTGCCCCAGATCGCCGGCAGGTGCGCCTTCTGCGCGATGTCGTCCGAGATCGGGATCGACTTGTCGACGTGGTTCTGGAGCGGCCCGTCCCGCCCGAGCAGGTAGCTGCCGCCCCAGTACGCGACCCAGTTGAGCATGATCGTCGTGATCACCTCGTGGGCACCGACCGTCGCCTTCAGGAACCCGGCGATCGCACCCCAGAGCGCGCCTGCGAGCGCAGCGGCGACGATCGCGAACAGGATGTGCGTGACGTGCGCCAGCGCGACGAAGCGCGAGCCGACATACACGCCGACGATCGCGCCCATCATGTACTGGCCCTGCCCGCCGATGTTGAAGAGGCCGCAGCGGAACGCGAACGCGACCGCGAGGCCGGTCAGGATCAGGGGCGTCGTCGTCAGGAGCGTCTGCGTCAGGTTGTACGCAGCGGTGTGATTCGTGCTCGTGTCCCACCAGAACCAGATGTGGTGGTTCGTGAACGGGATGTCGACGTGGTAGCTGCCGAAGTGGAGGAACCAGTTCAGCCCGGCGCCTTCGAAGATCGCCTTGTAGACGCGCAGCGGGTTGTGTCCCGTCGCGCCGACGACGATGCCGCCCATCAGGAAGGCGAAGACCGCCGTCAGGAACGGCGTGATGATGCCGCCGGCGCGCTGGTAGAACGCGAGCCGCTTCGCGACCGACGGCGCGTATCCCTCGGGGTCGCTCTCCAGCGGGGCGTGCGGGGTCGCGGCCTCGCTCAAGCCGCCTCGCTGCGGCGGCCGCCGGTCATCGCGATGCCCACTTCCTCTTCGCTGACCTCCGGCGGGAACTCCGCGACGATCCGTCCCTCGTACAGGACGAGGATGCGGTCGGACAGGGAGAGGATCTCGTCGAGCTCGAGCGACACGAGCAGCACGGCCTTCCCCGCATCCCGCTGCTCGACCAGACGGCGGTGCACGAACTCGATCGCGCCGACGTCGAGCCCGCGGGTCGGCTGGGCGGCGATCAGCACGCTCGGATTACGCGAGACCTCCCGTGCCACCACGACCTTCTGCTGGTTGCCGCCCGAGAGCGAGCCCCCGCGCGTGGTCGGGCCGCCGCCGCGGACGTCGAACTCCTCCAGCAGGCCGCGCGCCCAGCGGATCCAGCGGCGCGGGTTCACCCACCCGAGGCGGGAGAACGGCTCCTTCCCGTAGTCGTGCAGGACGAGGTTCTCGGCGAGGTTGAAGTCGAGCACGAGGCCGCGCCGCTGGCGGTCCTCCGGGATGTGTCCCATGCCGGCATCGAACGCTGCCCGCGCGGTCGCGCGGCTGAGATCGTGTCCCCCCACGCGGATCTCGCCCGAGGCCGGGTGGCGGAGGCCCGTGACCGCATCGATCAGTTCGGTCTGGCCGTTCCCGTCGACGCCCGCGATGCCGACGATCTCCCCGGCGCGCACGTCGAACGAGACGCCCCGCACGGCCTCGAGCCCGCGGTCGTCGCGGACGGCGAGCTCGTGCACCTGTAGGAGCGGGTCGCCCGGCTGCGCGGGCTTTTTGTCTACTCGCAGCAGCACCTCGCGGCCGACCATGGAACGTGCGAGCCCCTCCTCCGTCGCGCCCTCGCGCGGGATCGTCTCGACGCGCTTGCCACGGCGCAGCACCGTGATCCGGTCCGCGATCTCGAGCACCTCATTGAGCTTGTGGCTGATGAAGATGACCGAGATTCCCTCGCGGGTGAGCGTGCGGAGGATCTCGAAGAGCTCCTGCGCCTCTTGGGGAGTGAGCACCGCGGTCGGCTCGTCCAGGATCACGATGCTGGCATTGCGGTACAGGGCCTTCATGATCTCGACGCGCTGCTGTTGACCGACGGTGATGTTCTCGATCCGTGCATGCGGGTCGACGGCGAACTTGAAGGTGGCCGCGACGTCGGCGACGCGTCTCTCCGCCGCCTTCTCGTCGATGAGCACTCCGGCCTTCACAGGCTCGTTCGCAAGCACGATGTTCTCGGTCACCGTCATCACCGGGATGAGCATGAAGTGCTGGTGGACCATCCCGATCCCCAGCTCGATCGCGTCCTTGGGCGACGAGATCGTGACGTGTTTGCCGTTCATCAGGATCTCGCCCGAGTCGGCGGTGTAGAGCCCGTACAGAATGCTCATCAGCGTCGACTTGCCGGCGCCGTTCTCCCCGAGCAGCGCATGCACCTCGCCGTGGCGAAGGTCGAAGTCGACGTGGTCGTTGGCGAGCACGCCCGGGAACTGCTTCGTGATCCCGCGGAGCTCGAGGACCGGAGCCTCGTCCACCCGGCGATTAAACAACAGAGCGGGCCCGCAGGCCCGCTCTGCCGAACCGTTGCGACAAGTGTTACGCGCCTGGCGAGACTGACGTCGGCGGCTTGAGCTTGCCGGAGATGATCTGTGCCTTCAGCTTGGCGACCTGAGTCAGCCAGGCCTTCTTGAAGTGGGCCCTCGGGCTGAACTTGCCCAGCGAGACGCCCTTGTTCTTCAGGTTGAAGACGAGGTTGCTTCCACCCTTGTAGCCCTTCCCCGTCTTGGCGCCCTTGACGGCGAGGAAGATGCCGACGTCCACCCTCTTCACTGCGCTCGTGAGGATGTGGGTGCCGAGGAACGACTGGTCGACGTCGACGCCGATCGCCCACTTGCCGGCCTCCTTCGCGGCGTCCAACGCCCCGAGGCCGCACGGACCGGCGACGCCGAACACGACCTGCGAGCCGGCGTCGAGCTGGTTCTGCGCAACGCTCTTGCACTTCGCCTGATCGATGAAGTCCTGCGAGTACCCGATCTGGACGGTCGTGCCGGGAACGCACTTCTGCGCGCCCGCCTTGTAGCCGGCGAGGAACGTGTCGACCGGCGGGATCTTGACGCCGCCGACGACGCTGATGTTCTTCTTGCCCTGCCGCGCTGCGACGTGCGCCGCGAGGCAGCCGATCAGGTAGCTGTTCTGCTGTGTCGCGTACGTCAGGCCCTCGACGTTCGGGACGGCGCCGTTGAACGGCGGGCTCTTCACGTCGACGTCGGTGATCGCGAACTTCGTGTTCGGGAACTGCCCGGCGACGTCCTTCGTCGCGTCCTCGAGCAGGAAGCCGGCCGAGATGACGATGTTGAAGCCGCTCCGTGCCAGCGAGGCCATGTTCGGCAGGTAGTCACCCGCCGAGCGGGACTCGACCGCGCGGTACTGGATCTTCAGCAGCCTCGACGCCCGCTTCAGCCCCGTCAACTGGTTCTGGTTGAAACCCTTGTCGTTGAACCGGCCGACGTCGCTGACCAGGCCCGCCTTGAACGTGGCCTGGGGTGCCGCAGTGCCGCTCGCTACAAACCCGACGGTCGTGAGCACCACGGCCACCAGGGCTGCCAGCGCGAACGGCAGCAGTCGTTGCTTACTCAAAAGACTCTCCCTCCTCCTCGAGACCCTTCTCATGAACCAGAGGCGATCGTACTGCCTGCCGCCTCCGCTTTCACCTAAGACGCCGGTCCGCGCCCTATGGTTAGGCCATGGCCCTGCGGGAGGCGCCGGCCTTCGATCCCTCCGACCCAGGCTTCCTCGAGGATCCCTATCCGGCCCTGAACAGGCTGCGGGAGTCCGCACCGGTCTTCTACGACGAGGAGCGGGAGCGGTGGTTCGTGACGCGGCACGAGGACGTCCGCAGCTGCCTACGGGACAAGCGCCTCGGTCGCAACTTTCGTCACGTGATGACCTCCGAGGAGATAAGCGTGTCGCCGCTCGACCCGCGTTGGCAGGCGTTCTGGGCGACCGAGCGCTGGAGCCTGCTTTGGCTCGAGCCGCCGGACCACACCCGGATCCGCAAGCTCGTCGCCGCCGCGTTCACCCCGCGCAGCGTCGAGGCGCTGCGCGAGCCGGCGCGGGAGCTGGCGCGCGAGCTGCTCGAGCCCCTCGCGGAGGCGGGCGAGATGGAGCTCTTGTACGACTACGCGCAGCCGTACTCGATCGCCGTCATCTGCCGCCTGCTCGGCGTCCCGCTCGACCGGCACCGCGACCTGCTGGACTGGTCGCACCACATGGTGAAGATGTACGAGTTCGACGTCCCCGACGACGCGGCCGAGGCGGCGAACCACGCCGCGGGGGAGTTCCGGGACTACGTGCGCGCGCTGATCGAGGAGCGGCGCGCTCATCCGCGTGACGACCTGGTCAGTGCGCTCGTGAGCGCCCGCGTCGACGGCGCGCGTCTCTCGGACGACGAGATCGTGAGCACCGTGATCGTGCTGCTGAACGCCGGCCATGAGGCCAGCGTGAACACGCTCGGCAACGGGATGCTCGCGTTGGCACGTCACGAGGAGCAATGGCGTCGCGTCGTCGGCGGGGACGTGCCCGCAGCCGCGGCGGGCGAGGAGATGATCCGGTTCGATCCACCGCTCCAGCTGTTCGAACGGTGGGTGCTGACGGACAGTTTCGCCGTCGCCGACGCCGCGATTCCGCGGGGGGCGAAGATCGCGATGCTGTTCGGCGCCGCGAACCGCGATCCGCGGGTGTTCGAGCGGCCCGACACCTTCGACGTCGGCCGCGAGAACGCCGCGCAGCACATCGGCTTCGGGGGCGGCATCCACGTGTGCATCGGCGCGCCACTGGCGCGCATCGAGCTGGAGGCGAGCGTCGACGCGCTGCGGCGCTACTGGCCGGAGTTCGAGCTCGTCGAGGAGCCGCGGCGCACGGGCGCGTTCGTCATCTGGGGCCTGCAGGCGCTGCGGCTCGGGCGAACCTGAACTTCCGGGGTCAGACCCCAAAGGGGTCTGACCCCAGCCGTTGGGTCTTCAGGAGACGATCTGCTCCGATTCCGACACGAGGACACGGCGAGGCTTCGAGCCCTCGTAGCCGGAGATGATTCCGCGCCGCTCCAGCATGTCGATCAGGCGCCCCGCGCGCGTGTAGCCCACCCGCAGTCGGCGCTGCAGCAGCGACACCGACGCCGTCTGGGTCTGGGTCACGACCTCGATCGCCTTCTCGAGCAGCGGATCCTCGTCCGGGTCGAACGCGTCGTCGCCCCCGTCCACGTCCTCGGCGAACACTTCGGGCAGCTCGAGCAGCGACTCGTCGAGCTCCTGCTCGCGTTGGTGACGGCACTGGTCGACGACCAGCGCGATCTCCTCCTCCGATACATACGCGCCCTGGACCCGCTGCAGTCGCGACGTCCCGAGCGGCTTGAACAGCATGTCCCCCTGCCCGAGGAGGCTCTCGGCGCCGGCCTGGTCGAGGATCACACGCGAGTCCGTCTGGGAGGAGACGGCGAATGCGATCCGCGACGGCACGTTCGCCTTGATCATCCCGGTGATCACGTCGACCGACGGCCGCTGCGTGGCGAGCACGAGGTGGATCCCGACCGCGCGGGACTTCTGGGCGAGGCGAATCACGGCGTCTTCGACATTTTGCGGCGAGATCATCATCAGGTCGGCGAGCTCGTCGATCACGACGAGCAGGTACGGCATCGACTGCTCGCCGCGCTGGCGCAGCGTCCGGTTGGCCTCCGCGAGATTGCGCGCGCGCACCGCGGACAGCTTCTCGTAGCGGCGCTCCATCTCCGCGACGACGTTCGTCAGCGCGACGGCGGCCTGCTTCGGGCTCGAGACGACCGGTGTCAGCAGATGCGGGATCGACTCGTAGAACCCGAGCTCGATGCGCTTCGGGTCGATCAGGATCATCCGTACCTCGTCGGGCGTCGAGCGCAGCAGCACCGACGTCAGCAACGTGTTGATGCAGCCCGACTTGCCCGAGCCGGTCGTGCCGGCGATCAGCAGGTGAGGCATGCGCGCGAGATCCGTCCACACGGCCGTGCCCGAGATGTCCTTGCCGAGCCAGACGGCGAGCGGGCTCGCCGTCGCCGGGAGGTCATCGAAGATGTCGCCGAGCGTGACGAGGTTCGGCGACAGGTTCGGCAGCTCGACCCCGACCGCCTGTTTGCCGGGGATCGGCGCGAGGATCCGGATCTCCGTCGTCGCGAGCGCGTAGGAAAGGTCGTCCTTGAGGGCCGCCACCTTCGAGACCTTCGTCCCCGGCGCGAGCTGGAGCTCGTAGCGCGTCACGCGCGGGCCGGAGATCTGCCCGACGATTGTCGCGTCGACCCCGAAATGGGCGAGCGTCTGCACCAGGGCCGCCGCGGTGCGGCCGGCGACGTCGGCGGAGAGCTCGTTCGCCGCGGGCGCGCGCCGCAGGATCCCGCGGTCCGGCAGCTGGTACTCCTCGTGCGCCTCGACCGTGCCGACGTCGAACAGGGAGGGCTGGTCCGGATCTTCGGACGACGGCGGTTCGATCAGCAACGGAGGCGGTTGGTTCTCGCCGACCACGTCCGGGAAGTCGTGGACGGCGTCGACGGGCGGCTCGGCCATGCGCAGCGGAATCACCGGCGCCGGCCGCAGGGAGGATTCGCTCGGCACGGCGCGGCGGGCGCGGCTGTGCGCGCGGCGCACCGCGTGCCCGGACCGCCGCACGAGCGCACCGGCGGAGGCGCCGGAGAGCAAGAGCGTCCCGATCACGAGCGCGAGCACCCCGATGATCGTCGTGCCCGTCGAGCCCACGAGCAGCCCGAACAAGCGCTCGAGCCCGCGCCCGACCGCGCCCCCGTGCCCCGAGCCGAGCGCCGCCAGCAGGCCGAAGGTGGTGACGGCCAACCCGGTCCGGAACGGCCGCACGTCGACGATCGCGCTGCGCGCGACCATCAAGGCTCCGACGATCACGAACGCGACGGGCGCCACGTAGGCGGCGGCGCCGATCCCACCCGTGAAGATGTCGGCGATCCCGCCGCCGATCATCCCGCCGCTCCAGCCCAGGTAAAGGATCGAGGCGAGAAAGACGCCCAGCGCGAGCAGGCCGAGCCCGGTCAGCTCGAGATGCTGCTCGCTCTTCGGCTTGCCCTTGCGTCCCTTCTTGCGGATCCGCGCAGGCACGCGCGGCTTGAGCGTGCGCCTCTTACGCCGTCGCGCCATACGCGCCAGTTCGGCGTAAGAACCCGGCGTCCTACATCAGGGTTGAAATAGACCGCCGAGATCTGCCGCGAAGCGGCGACCCACTTCCGTCGCGAAAGCGACAGCTCTCGCGACGAGAACTACCAGCCGGCGGGTGGAATCACGTAGACACGCGCGTCCAGCGGGCCGAACGTGTCGGAAAAGCCCTTGTCGTCGGCGCCGACCGCCGGGCCGTCACCGCCGAGCACGGTCGCCGAGCGGCCGGCGATCCCGTTGACCGAGATCTGCGCCTGCACCGGCGCGCTGCTCGTATTGACGGCGATCACGTAGAGAGCCCCGTTGAGGCTCCGCGCAGAGACCCGTACGGCGCTGTTGTCGGAGCCGGCGTCGACGGACGGGCCGAGGAGCGCCTGGGTCAGCGCCTTGATCTCGCGGTTGGTGCGTGTGATCTGCACCCCGATCGGATCTGACCAGTGATTGGGGAAGTAGCCGATCGCGTCCGCCCCGCCGGCGATCGACAGCCACGCCTCGGCACGGACGCTTGCGGGTGTCGGATCGAGCGAGAGGTTCTTGTGGCACGGCTGCTCCATCGGTGCGACCTCGATCCACTGGAACGTCGGCTTGCCGCCCGAGGCGCTGTGCAGCTCCTGCTGGGCGTCGAAGACGTCGCTGAACGCCGGCCGGCACCAGACCTGCAGTGGGTACAGGTCGAAGCCGAGCACGTCCGGGATCGTGAAAAGCACCGGATACATGCCCTTCCCCTGCGGCAGCGGCTCGGCCCGCGAGTAGAAGTGGTTGGTCAGAGTGAGGAAGCTGATCCGGCCCGGCCGTGCGGAGGGGATGTCCTTCGCCAGGTCGGCGCGCGTGACGTTGTTGCGCAGGTACGCGTCCCACTCGTCCGGAAAGTACCAGCCGATCACGCCGCGGCCGTCGGCGCTCGCATGCTCGGAGTCGACGATCGAGTACGCACGGCCGCCGAGGCGGTCGGGCAGTTCGGTGTCGTCCTTGCAGCCGTCGCCCATGAACAGATTGATGCCGTCATCGAGATTGCTCCCGAACATGTCCGAGCACTGCTGCCACACGGCGGTCGGGAAGAACGGCCGGTCGTCGACGAAGATGCTGTTGCCGATCGTGCGGGCGTTGCTCTGATCGAGCATCGGCCCCGTCGTGAACGTCACGGTCGCGGTCTGCGCTCGGTTCCACTCGTCGACGGCATGCAGATACGCCGTGTAGGTGGTCGAGAACTCGAGGCCGGTGATCGTGCTCACGTGGTCGATCACGACGGCGGAGCTGGGCGGCGTCCACACCGTCGGGGCGTCGAGGCCGAACGCGGTCTGCTCCAGCGTCGGCACGTTCGTGCGCCACGTGACCTGCGCGCTCGACGACGTGAGCGCCGTCACCTGGACGTCGCTGATCTGGAGCGGTTCGAGCGGCGGCGGCGGCGTGTCCGCGTAGGAGCGGTTGTCCCCTTCGACGACCTCGGTGCTGCTCGGCGGCTGAACCTTTGCCTTCAGGTGCACGCGGCGGCTCGTATGCGCCACCTTGGGAGCGCCGCCCGTCGCGTGGACATAGGGCTGGACCCGGTGCCTCACGACGATCGGGGTGGCTGCGGCGGGCCGCTTCAGGCCGGGGACGTGGACGAGCTTCGGCTGCTGCTCCGGCGCGGAAAGGTCAGGCGGTGTCGGCCTGGCGGTGAACGCCGCCCGCCCGTCGGACGAGTGATGGCTGCGCTCGACAACCACGCCGACCCAGATCGAGGCCAGCGCGATCAGCGCAAGGATGAGTTGCCGCAGCCGCATTTCTCCACTGAATGGCATTACCAGGCTGATTTCGGCCCGGATAGCCCACGTCTTTAATTAGGTGCATAGGCGGCACAAAGCATCCCGAAATAGGTTGATGCTTCGTAACTCAGAAACTCCCCCTGCCAGCCGTCCTCCAGCGCACCGTGGAGCATCAGGAGCTGCCACCAGCTGTCCGCCTTGGCAGCGTCCACGAAGGACGGGTCGAGCTCGAGCAGATCCCCCAGACGGTTCTCCTTGACGAGGTCGACGACGCGGGCGTCGTACTCGGCGGCAGCGGGGTCGAAGCCGTACGGCCCGTCAGCGTCGTGCGCATGGCCGTGATCGGCGCTTGCGATCAGGGCGACGCGCTTGCCGGATTCCGCGACGGCGCGCGCCAGCGCCCGTCCGGCGCGGACGTGCTCCTCGAGCGAACGGTCACGCGCCGGGCTGACGGCAACGACGGGCTGCGGCGGGTCGGAGCGCCCTCCCATCACCCACAGCGGGATCAGGACGCCCCAGTCCATCGGCGCCGTCGCCGCTGCGGGATCGTTGGCGCCGAAGCTCGCGCCCACGACCGGGAGGCCGTCGTCGTGCAACGCGACGATCGCCTGCGTCGCCAGCTCGAGGTCGACGGGAGAAGACAGCCGAACCTCCGGTGCGTCGAAGTCCGCCAACGAACCGGCGAGCGTCCCCGCGAGCACGACGGCGAAATGTCCTTGCACGTGCACGTTGTGCGGTGTCAGCACTATCGTCGCTTCCGGTCGTGCAGCGTCGAAACGGCGACCGAGCTCCGCCAGCCCCGCGTGCGTCGTGTCGGCGCCTGCGACCGGCGCCTCCGGCAGCGTCCCGTGCGGCGCGATCGCGGCAAAGACGAGGCTCACTGGAGGGAGTTAAGCCTCTCGACAAGCAGATCGAGGAAGCTGTCCGCGTCGATGCCGACGCCCACGTGCGAGTTGGGCTCGCGCCCGCTCCGCCGCCAGAGATCGACGACGGTGCGTCCGCGGCAGAGCTCCGACTCGACGTCGATCTCGGTGTTCAGATGCTTCGTGTCGACGAGATCGGGACGCATGACGTGCGCGACCGCGACGGCGTCGTGGATCGGCGAGCCGTCGAAGTCGTACACCTTGCGATGGAACTCGCCGTAGAAGCGCAGCAGCTCGGTCACCATGGCTCCGACTCGTCCTTCGAGACGTGCAGAGTGCGCCGGCGTGAAGAGCGCCTTGTGCGTGACGTCGAGGCCGATCATCGTCACCTCGACGCCGCTGCCGAACACGCGCGCGGCCGCCTCGGGGTCGCACCAGATGTTGAACTCCGCCGCCGGCGTGACGTTGCCCTCCGCGATCGCGCCGCCCATCAGCACGATCCGCTCCGGACGGGCGTCGGGATGCAGTGCGAGCAGCAGCGCGACGTTCGTCAGCGGTCCCGTCGGCACGAGCGTGACGGCGCCGTCGTGTTCGCGGATCTTTTCCGCCAGGAAGTCGACGGCATGCTTCGCGACCGGCGAGGCCCGCGGCGGGGGCAGATCGGGCCCGTCGAGGCCCGTCTCTCCGTGCACGTTCGACGCGACGACCTGCTCCCGGAGCAGCGGCCGGTCGGCGCCGGCCGCAACCGGAATCTCGTCGCGCCCGACGAACTCGAGCACGCGGATCGCGTTCGCGGTCGTCTTCTCGAGGGTCTGGTTCCCCGCGACCGTCGTGACGCCGAGCAGCTTCACCTCGGGGGAGGCGAGGGCGAGCAGGAGCGCGATCGCGTCGTCGTGCCCCGGGTCGCAGTCGAGCAGGATGCGCGTCACGCGCGGAGTATCGCGTCTACCTCGTCGGCCGTCGGGAGGGAAGGCTGCGCGCCGAAGCGCGAGGCGGCGACGGCGCCCGCGGCACAAGCGCGGCGCAGCGCCTCTTCACGGTCGCGTCCCTCGAGCAGGGAGACGACCAGGCACGACGTGAACGCATCGCCGGCTGCGGTCCCGTCGACGGCGTCGATGCGTGGAGGCCGGGCACGCACTACCTCTCTCCCCTGCTCGAGCAGCACCGCGCCCTCCTCGCCGAGCGTCAGAGCGAGCAGCGGCTGGTCGCCGACGACGTCGGCTTCGTAGCGGTTCACCACCACGAGGTCGGCGTCGACGACGAGTGGGCGTGCGGGTGCCGCGTTGACGCACAGCCAGCCGGCCTGGAGGCGTGCCTCCCTTAAAGCGGTGTCCGGGATCTCGAGTTGGCAGAGGACGTTGCCCCGGGCCGAGAAGCCGCCGACCTGCGCATTCGCCCCCGGCACGACGACGATCTGGTTCTCACCGTCGTCACTGACGAGGATGATCGCGATTCCCGTCGGCGCGTCCACCTCGCGGAGCGCCAGCTCGACCCCTGCCTCCCGCAGACCGGTGAGGGCGTCGGCCGCGTTCGCGTCGGCGCCGACACAGCCGACCATCCGCACGGCGGCACCGAGGCGAGCCGCCGCGACGGCCTGATTGGCGCCCTTGCCGCCGGGGATGCGGTCGAGCGTCGCGCCGGTGAGGGTCTCCCCCGCCCGCGGCAGCCGTTCGACCCTGGCGACGAGGTCGAGGTTGATCGAGCCGACGACGGTCAGTCTTTCCGCCACGCGGCGATCGTAAGCTCCAATGCGTGGAGACGGCGCTCGCAATCGTGCTCGACGAGGCAGGGCCGTTCGACGAGGTGCGGCGGGAGTACGCGGTGGAAACGGTCGCGCTCGGGATCCCCTTCCACGTCACGCTCCTCTATCCGTTCGCTTCGCACGACGAGCTGACCCGCGACGTACTCGCATCGACCCGCGCGGTCCTCGCAGCATGCAGGCCGTTCGACTTTCAGCTGACCCGCATCGCGATGTGGCCGGACGTCGTCTATGCCGTGCCGGAACCGGACGGCGAGCTGCGGGCATGCATGCAGGCGCTGTTCGCGCGCTTTCCCCAGTGGCCGCCGTATGGTGGGGTCCACGCCGAGGTCGTCCCGCACGCGACGCTCGGCGAGGAGGTCGATGCGGCACTCGTGTGCCGCGAGATCGAACGGCGCCTCGCGCCGCACCTCCCCCACCGGTGCCAGGCACGAGACGTGGCCCTCTTGGAGGAGTTCGAACCTGACAGGTGGCGCGAGCGCGAGCGCTTCCCGCTCGGCGGCTAGAGCGGGCGCTCGACCAGGACGTCGTCGTGCGTCCACGCCCGCACGAGCTCCGGGTGGCCGATCCTCTTCACCGCACGAAAGCGCAGCTTTCGTGCGGCTACGCGGCGAGCGCGCGCAGGTCGCCCGCGGCGCGCTCGAGGTTCTCGCGCAGGTCGAACAGCCCGGCCCAGAGCGACGAGCGGTCGGGGGGCGCGTCGATGCGGGCCATGTCCGCGAGGCCCTGGAGCGCGCGCACGAGCACGGCGAGCTCGAGGTAGACCTGCGCGACGCGCGTCGGGCAGGCGCTCACGCCCGCGCGCTTCAGGATCGGCGCCCACTCGATCAGCTCGCCGGCTCCGGGCCCGCCGTACCAGGAGCGGCCTTCGGCGCGATCCGACTCCAGCTCGAGCAGATAGCGGTCGAGCGGATGGTCGAGGCCGGCGAGGGCCGTCTCGGCCCGGTCGGCCGCGTGCCGCAAGGCAGCCTCGCGGCCGCCGGCGGTGGACGGGAACGCGTCGCCGCGCGCCCAGCGTTCCAAGAGACGGCAGAACGCGAGCGCCGCCGCCTCGCAGGCGCCGAGCTGGCCCACGAGCCGGCGCGCAGTCGCCCACTCGGCCGCCTGGTCTTCCAGCACGTCGGCCCAGCCGGGCTCTCTGGCGCGAATGGTTGACATCAGTGGCCCGTCCAGTGATGCTGCCGCACTTCTCGGTCGCGAGCACCAAGCCAGAGGCCGCACTCGACCGCAGCAAGGCTGGATTGCCTTGCTAAGGGCGAGGGTGGACTCTGGCGCCGCGTGATCGCGGGCGAGAAGCCGGCGTGTATTGCTGGATGGGCCACTAAACCTCTACCACTACCGGAAGGATCATCGGCCGGCGGTGGGTTCGGTCGTAGACCAACTGGCCCACTTCGTCGTGCAGGTGCTCCTGCAAGAGCTTGATCTCGCTGATCTCCTCTCGTAGGCAGTCCTGCAGAACGCGGTTCGCCTCGTCACGCAATTCGTCCAGCAGCGGGCCCGAGCCGTCGCCGAACCCCCGCGCGATCAACTCCGGGGGCCCGGCGGAGCCGCCGTTCGTCGCCGCGAGCGTGGCGACGATGATCAGCACCCCGTCCTCGGAAAGGCGGCGCCGGTCGCGCAGCGCAACGTCCTGCACGTCCCCCACGCCGAGCCCATCGACGAAGGCGACGCCTGTCTCGACCTCGTCGACGACGCGCACGCCGTCGCGCGAAAGCTCGACGACGGTGCCGTTCTCCGCCAGCACGATGTTCGACGCCGGCACACCGGCGTCGCGCGCGAGCTGCGCGTGCGCCGCCTGCATGCGGAACTCGCCGTGCACCGGCATCACCGCGCGCGGCCGCAGCAGCGAGAGCAGCGTGCGCAGCTCCTCCGAACAGGCATGACCGGACACGTGCACTGGGGAGATCTCCTGGTGCAGGACTTCCGCGCCCGCCTTCGCGAGTTGGTTGATCGTGTCGTGCACGCGCAGCTCGTTGCCCGGCACGGGCTTCGCCGAGATGATCACCGTGTCGCCGCGCTCCACGCGCAGCGCCGGATGGTCGTGGTAGGCGATCCGCGTCAGCGCCGACAGCGGCTCCCCCTGGCTGCCGGTGCAGAGGATCAGCTGCTCGTGCGGCGGCAGCTCCTCCAGGTCGGGCGGACGGATCAGCACGCCCTCCGGTATGTCCATGTAGCCGAGGTTGCGCGCGATGTTCGCGTTCTTGCGCATCGACCGGCCGACGATGCAGACCTTGCGGCCGAGCCCGACGCCGACGTCGACGGCCTGCTGCATGCGGTGGACGTTCGACGCAAATGACGAGACGAGGATGCGCCCGTCGCGCAGCGGGAAGATCTGCCGGAATGCCTCGCCGACGATGCGTTCCGAGGGCGTGAAGCCGGGGCGCTCGGCGTTGGTCGAGTCGCCGAGCAGGAGATCGACCCCGCGGTTGCCGAGCTCGGCGAGCCGGCCGACGTCGGTCTTCAGCCCGTCGACGGGCGTGTGGTCGAGCTTGTAGTCGCCGGTGTGCACGATGCGGCCGGCCGCCGTCTCGAGCACGATCGCCACCGCGTCGGGAATCGAGTGCGCCATGCGCACGAGCTCGATCCGGAACGGCCCCAGCTCGCGGGGCGGGTCGTCCGGATGCACCTCGCGCAGCTCGGCGGCACGCAGGAGGCCGTGCTCGTCCAGCTTCGACTTGATCAGCCCGAGCGTCAGCCGTGTCGCCCAGACCTCGGGGATCCGCACCTCGCGCATTAGGTACGGCAGCGAGCCGACGTGGTCCTCGTGGCCGTGGGTGAGGATGACGGCACGGATCGAGCCGGCCCGCTCCCGCAGGTAGGAGAAGTCGGGCAGGACAAGGTCGACGCCGAGGTGCTCGTCCCGCGGGAAGGCGAGGCCGGCGTCGACGACGACGATCTCCCCCTGGCACTCGTAGACGGTCATGTTCTTGCCGACCTCGCCGAGCCCGCCCAGGGCCACGATCCTGCAGGTTGCGTCCATCTCTCCTTCAGTCTAAGCGGGTCGGGTGATATGGCCGATAAGCCCGGTATGGGCCACACGACCCTCGCGCTGTTTCTGGCTGCCGCCGTCCTGGTCGCTCTCTTCGAGGACACGGATCGGGAGCGCTCCCGCGGGCCGATTCAGCCGGACCGGTTTCGCCTGGCGAGCGCCGTTCAGATCGCGGCACTGATCGTCCTCGGACCGTGGGCCGGCGCCCTCGTGGCTGCGGTCGGGACGATCGCCGGCGGCGTGTTCCACGGGACGGCGCTGCGCAAGGTCGGCTTCGACGCCGGCGCGTATGCGCTCGCCGCCTGCGCCGGGGGAATTGCATTCGAGGTCGCCGGCGGGCACGTCGGACGCCTGCGCCTGCTCGACGACCTGATCGCGCTGGTCGCCCTCGCCCTCGCCTACCTGACCGTCCGCGCCCTCCTCGTCGACGTCGTGCGGGCGCGCGAGAACTTCGAGCCGCACCTGAGCGCGAGCGCCGGCGAAGCGGGCCTCGGCGCGGCGACCGCGCTGCTGGCGGTCGGACATCCGTGGAACGTCGTCGTCCTCGTCCCGCTCGCCCTCGCCGTCCACCAGGCGCAGCTTCGGCTCCGGAGCGTGCAGCGGGAGACGCTGCGCGCGCTCGAGACGTTCGCCAACATCGTCGACGAGCGGGATCCGTCCACGTACCGGCACTCGCTGCGTGTTGCCGGCTACGTCGACGGGCTGGCGCGTGCGCTCAGGCTTCCGTTCTCCGATATCGACCGCCTCCGCTGGGCCGGGCGCCTGCACGACCTCGGCAAGGTCGCCGTCGACGCGTCCCTGCTGCGCAAGCGCGGCCGCCTCGACGGGGCGGAGTGGGCTGCGATGCGGCGCCATCCGCGCCTGTCGGCGCGCCTGCTGCAGCGGTTCGAGTTCGTCGCGCCGCAGGCCCGCGCGGTGGAGCTGCATCACGAGCGTGTCGACGGCGCCGGCTACTACGGCGTCGGAGGCGACGACCTGCCCCTCGCCTCGCATTTCCTGATCGTGGCGGACAGCTTCGACGCGATGACGACGGACCGTCCGTACCGGCGCGGCCTTTCGCACGAGGCAGCGCTGATGGAGATCGAGCGGCACGCGGGCACGCAGTTTCATCCGGCGGTCGCGAAGGCGTTCGTGGCGGTGCAGCGCGGGCTGGATCCCCTGACCGTCCTGACGCGGGAAGAGCTGGAGGAGATCCGCGGCGCGTCGACGCCCTACCGGATTCCGCTCGCCGGCGTCGGCGACATCAAGGAGCGGCCCGAGCTGCTTGCGCTCGGCGGCGTCGTGCTCGCCCTGGCAGGCCTCGGGTTCGACCAGACGTGGCTGACCGCGGCCGGCGGAGGGCTCGCGCTGGCCGGCCTTGCGCTTCGGATCGTGGTGCAGTTCCGCGCCGGGCGTGCCGCGGCCACGATGCACCGCGCTCTCGCGGCAGGCAACGAACGCCGTGAAGTCTTCCAGCGTGTCGCCGCGGCCATGTCCTCTGCCTGGCACCACAGCTGGGCCGCGCTGGTCTCGTGGGACGAGGACGGCCTGGGCGGGTCTGTCGAGGCCGAGCGTGGAACGGGCGGGCCGACGTCCGCCGCGTTGGCGAGCTGGCTCGTCCGCGAGGCCGAGTCTGGCCGGCATGCGATCGTCGCCGCGGGGGCCGAGCTCGGCGTTGACGGTGTCGCGGTCGCGCTGCCGCTCCGGCGTGACAACAGCGCGCTGGTCGGGTTCCTCGCCTTCGTCGGCCCGAAGCTGCCGCCGCGCCACGTCGAGCTGGCGCTGCTCGAGTCGCTGGACGAACTGGGCCTCGCCCTCGCGGCGCAGCCGGAGCTGCTAGACCGCGGCGGCGCTGAGGACGCGGAGCCGTTCGAGACAGTCGCGGATCCGACCGACCTCGCCCTCGTCCGCCTCGACGAGCGGTAGCCGGAGGCCGCCGACGTCATGGCCAAGAAGGTTGAGCGCAGCCTTGATCGCGATGGGATTGGTCTGGATCTTGAGCAGCTCGTAGACCGGTTCGAGCTCCTGGTCGATCTGTCGCGCCGTCTCGGTGTCGCCCTCGCGGAAAGCTCGAATCATGGCCTTGACGCGCGGCCCGACGACGTGCGTGTGCACACAAACACCGCCGATCCCGCCGAGCTCGAGGAAGGGAAGGATCAGGTTGTCGTCCCCCGCGTAGAGGTCGAGGTCGGTCTCCGCGACGATGCGCCGCGCCTGGGCGAGGTCGTCATTCGCCTGCTTGACCGCCCGAACGGTGGGGATCCCGGCGAGCTCGATCATCGTCTCGGGCTCGATGTTGACCACAACCCGGCCGGGGATGTTGTAGACGACGACCGGTCGGTCGCTAACGTCGGCGATCGCGCGGAAGTGCTCGACGATCCCGCGGGCGGGCGGCTTGTTGTAGTAGGGGGTGACGACGAGAAACCCGTCTACGCCGAGCTCGTGCGCTTCGCGCGTCAGGTGGACGGAGTGAGCGGTGGAGTAGGTGCCGGTGCCGGCGACAACGGTGCCGCGCCCGCGCAGAGTGTCGACGGCGACCCGGAAGAGCTCGAGCCGCTCGTCGTCGCTGAGGTTGGGGCTCTCCCCCGTCGTTCCGGCCACGACGAGCCCGTCGGAACCACGCTCGACGAGGTGCTGCGCGAGTTCGCGGAAGCGCTCGAAGTCGACGGAACCGTCGCGCCCGAACGGCGTGACGATGGCGGTTAGAACTTCGCCGAGCAACGCCCTCATAGTCTAATGCCATGGATCTGACGATCCGGGACGCAGCTGCGGCGGATGCGCCCGCCATCGCCCTCTTGCTCGGCCAGCTGGGCTATCCGACGGGGCCGAGTGCGGTGGAGGAGCGCCTGGAGCGGCTCCGAATCGTCGGCGACCGCATCGTCGTCGCCGACGTCGACGGGCGAGCGGTCGGGCTCGCGCACCTGCAGGTCGCGCCCGCGCTCGAGCTCGACCGGCCGGCGGCGAAGATCGGCGCGCTTGTGGTCGACAATGCGCATCGCGGGCGCGGAATCGGCCGTGCGCTCGTCGAGGCGATGGAGGACGAGGCGCGCACGCGCGGTTGTGGCGTGCTCTTCCTCGCCACCTCGGAACGTCGCGGCGACGCGCACGCCTTCTACGAGCGCGTCGGGCTCGAAAAGACAGGCCGCCGTTACGGGCGCACGCTGAGCGAGTAGTCCACCCACTCGGCCCGCTCGCCGCCCAGACGCTCGTACACCCGCTGCGCGCGTGTGTTGTCGCGTGCCGTCTGCCAGGTCAGCTCCGCGGCGCCGTGATGCCGGCACTCCTCGACGCAGGCCCAGATCAGCTCGTCGGCGACGCCCCGCCCGCGCGCCTGGGGCGCGACGTAGAGGTCGTTCATGACGCCGATGCGAGCGGCGATCGTCGTCGCCCAGCTCCAGAAGATCGTCGCGAACCCAACCGCGTTCCCGTCGTGGCGAGCGATCAGCTGCACACCCTCGCGCTCGGCATCGGAGATCAGCGCGCGTGCGAGTGTAAGCAGGGCGTCGTCGGAGGGCGACACCTCGTAGAAGTCGCAGTACGCACGCATCAGCGGCAGCAGCTCACCGAGATCGGCGTCCGCGACGCGTGAGATCTCGTTCACAGCAGGGCGTCCAGGCCGACCGTCAGGCCCGGCGGCAAGGTCGGCAGCCGCTTGAGCGCCAGCAGCACGCCGGGCACGAAGGCCTCACGCGAGAAGGTGTCGTGGCGGATCGTCAGGAGCTGCCCCTCCCCTCCGAACAGCACCTCCTGGTGCGCGACGAGGCCGGGCAGCCGCACGGAATGGATCGTGGCGTCGCCGCCGAGCGCCTCGGCGGTCGCCTTGGCGGTGCCGGAGGGGGCGTCCTTCTTCGCCTCGTTGTGCAGCTCGACGATCTCGGCGCGCGGCATGTAGGCAGCGGCTTCCGCGGCGAAGCGCACCATCAGCACGGCGCCGAGGGCGAAGTTCGGCGCGTGGAAGCACGAGAGGCCCCGCTCGCGCGCCAGTGCGTCCACCCGCGCGTGGTCGAACCCGGTCGTGCCGATTACGCACGGCACGCCGCGCTCCAGCGCGGCGGCGACGTTCCCTTCGACCGCGTCGGGCACCGTGAAGTCCACCATCGCCTCCGCCGCGTCGAGCTCGACGAGCTCGTGGCCTGCCTGCTCGAGCGCCGGGCCGAGCACATGTCCGACCTTCCCGCCGCGCCCGTTGAGGACGACCTTCACGCAGCGCGCACGAGCACGGACGGGTTGATCCGTCGCACGCCCGCGCGAAAAACCCGCTCGCTCGGGCCGATGCCGGAGATCGAGAGCTTCTCCGGTGCGAAGAGCAGGCCGGCGAGCTCGGAGACCTCCTCCGGGTCGACCGCCTCGATCTCCGCGATGATCCGCTCGAACGAGAGCAGCTCGGTGTCGGTCACGAGTGACTTCCCGAGCCGGCTCATCCGGTTCGACGTCGACTCCATCGAGAGCATGATCCGTCCCTTGAGGTTCTCCTTGGCGCGTACGATCTCGTCGCCGCGCAGGTTCCCCGCCGCGATATCGGCGAGCTGCTCGCCGGTGATCTCGAGGCACGGCGACAGGTTCTCCTCGCGCGTGCCGAGATAGACGCCCACCAGCCCGGTGTCGGTGTACTGCGACGCGAACGAGTAGACCGAGTAGGCCATCCCCCGCTTCTCTCGGATCTCCTGGAAGAGCCGCGACGACGCCGAGCCGCCGAGAATGGAATCGAGGATCGACGCCGCGAACCGCCGCCGGTCGGAGCGTGCGATCCCCGGCGCGCCGACGCAGACGTGGTACTGCTCCGTGTCCTTCTTCGCGAAGCGCAGGCCGGGCGGCGGCGCCTTCACGAGCGGCCGCCTCACGCGGGGGCCGCCCGCTGGCGGACGCTGCTGGCTCTGTGCGCGCTGCAGCATCCGCATCAGCTTGTTGTGCTCGACGTTCCCGGCCGCCGCGATCACGACGTTGCCGCCGGCGTACATCTGGCGGTGGTACGTGGACAGGACGCGCCGGGTCACCGACGAGATCACATCCGCCGTCCCGATCACCGGCCGCCCGAGCGCATGCCGCCCGAAGACGGCTTCCGAAAAGAGGTCGTGCACGAGCTCCTGCGGGGTGTCCTCGTACATCGCGATCTCCTCGAGCACGACCTCCCGCTCGGCGTCGAGCTCGGAGAACGCCGGTGCGAACACCATGTCCGTCATCACATTGAGCGCCCTCTGGACGTGCGCGTCGGGGACGCGCGCATAGACCATCGTGTGCTCCCGCGAGGTGGCCGCGTTCAGCTCGCCGCCGAGCCCGTCGAAGATCTCCGCGATCTGCTGGGCCGTGTAGGCGTGCGATCCCTTGAAGAGCAGGTGCTCGATGAAGTGCGAGACGCCCGCCTTCGCGTCGGTCTCGTCGCGCGAGCCCGCGCCGATCCAGAACCCGAGCGCGACCGAGCGGACACCCGGGACGCGCTCGGAGATCACCCGTTCGCCCGAGTCCAGCTCGGAGAGGACGTACTTCTGCACGCCCGCATTATCCCGGTCTCAGCCGAAGGCGGGAACGAGCTCCCCGTGTGCCTCGAGCAGCAGGTCGACGAGCTCGTGGATCTCTCCGAGCGATAGCTCGGCGGCCGTGTGCGGATCGAGCATCGCGGCGTGGTAGACGTGCTCGCGCTCGCCGGTGAGGGCCGCCTCGACGGTCAACCCCTGGACGTTGGCGTTCGTCTGCATCAGCGCGGCCAGCTGGGGCGGCAGCGGGCCGACCGGCTGCGGCGTGATCCCGCGGGCATCGGCAACACAGGGAACCTCGACGCAGCAGTGCGGCAGGTTCTCGATCAGCCCCTCGTTCATGACGTTGCCGTTGAACGTGAACGGCTCACCGGTCTCGAGCGCGCGCACGATCCTCGCGCCGTACTCGTCGCTCCGCTCGACGGTCACGGCGGACCCGTGCTCCAACGACGCGCGGAGACCTTCCCACTCCGCGAGCTGCGCCTCGCAGCGCCGCGGATACTCGTCGAGCGGCACGTTGAACTGGTCGATCAGCTCCGGCCGCGCGCCCTTGATGAACCACGGCACGTACTCCGCGAGGTGCTCCGAGGATTCCGTGCAGAAGTAGCCGAAGTGGCGCAGCACCTCGTAGCGAACACGGTTCCAGTCCGGCACCTCGCCCTTCGCGCGCAGCCGGGGATAGACGTCGCGGCCCCGGTGACGAAGCTCGAGATAGAAGGCGAGGTGGTTGATGCCGGCGCAGACGTACTCGAGCTCGCCCGCCGGCAGCTCGAGGTCGGCGGCCAGGTCTCGCGCCGTCCCCTGGACGGAGTGGCAGAGGCCGACGGTCCGGATCGACGTGGCGCGCGTGACCGCCCAGCCCAACATCGCCATCGGATTCACGTACTGGAGCACGAGCGCGTCGGGGGAGAGCTCCTCCAGCTCGCTGCAGAGGTCGAGCAGCACGGGGATCGTCCCGAGCCCGCGCATGATCCCGCCGATCCCGATCGTGTCGCCGATCGTCTGGCGCAGGCCGAAGCGTTTGGGCAGCTCGAAGTCCGTCACCGTCGCGGGCCGGTACCCGCCCACCTGCATCAGCGTGAAGACGTAGTCGGCCCCGTCGAGGGCCTCGCGCCGATCGAGGGTGGCCTCGACCCGCGCATCCGCACGCACGGCGTCGACGAGGCGGCGCGCGACGATCTCCGCTGTGGCGAGTCTGACCGGATCGACATCCATCAGCGCGAGCACCGCTCCGTCGGCGAGCTCGGGGAAGCTGAGCAGGTCGCCCAGGAGGTTCTTCGCGAAGACCGTTGAGCCGGCGCCGACGAGCGTGACCTTCACTAGTGCCCCTTCCAGTAATGCCGCCCAGGGGCATGTATTGCTGGGAGAGGCACTAGCTTGAGGATCGCATGACCGCGAGCGTCTGGGCACCGGGCCGCGTCAACCTGATCGGCGAGCACACCGACTACGCCGGCGGGCTCGTGCTGCCGGTCGCGATCCAGCTCGGGATCGACCTGAGGTTCGAGCCCGCGGAAGCGATCGAGCTCAGGTCCGAGGGGGCGGCGAAGGGCTGGGAGCGCTACGTCGACGCGGTCGTGCACGAGCTCGCAGTTCTCGGGCGACCGCACGTTGGCGTTGCGGGCTGGATCGAGGCGGACCTACCGCAGGGGGCCGGGCTCGGCTCGTCCGGCGCGCTCGAGGTTGTGGTGGGACTGGCGCTCTGCGACGCCGCGGAGTTCGAGCTCGAGCCGCTCGAGCTGGCGCTCGCCTGCCAGCGGGCGGAGCGTCGCGCCGTCGGCGTCCCCTCGGGGATCCTCGACCAGGCGGCGTCGCTGCTCGGGCAGGCGGGCTCTGCCCTCCTCCTGCACTGCGCCTCGCTCGAGCATCGCTGGGTGCCGTTTCCGGACGACGTGGCGATCCTCGTGCTCGACTCGGGCGAGCGGCACGCGCACGAGGGCTCCGGCTACGCCGACCGTCGCCGTGAGCTCGAGGCGGGCGAACCGCGGCGCGTCCGTCATGTCGAGACCGAGAACGAGCGCGTCCGGGCGGCGGTCGAGGCGCTCGAAGATGGCGATGCGGTCGCGCTCGGCCCGCTCTTCGCCGCCAGCCAGGCGAGCCTGCGCGACGACTACGAGGTCTCGACGCCGGCGCTCGATGCGCTCGTGCAGGCGACGCTGAACGCTGGCGCGTTCGCCGCGCGCATGACCGGTGGTGGCTTCGGCGGCTCGGTCGTTGCGCTGGCCGAGCCCGACCGCGCTGTCGAGGTGCTCACCGCCACGCGGGCTCCGGGCTGGATCGTGCGGCCGGCCGACGGCGCTATACGACGCAGAACGGGTTCGACTCCGGATCCCGCATGACCGACCACGTGCGGTCGGAATCGCTCTTCGTCTCGACGAGCGTTGCGCCGAGCCCCGTCAGCCGCTCGACCTCGGCGTCACGGTCGTCCGCGCGGAAGTCGAGCTGGATCGGGTACGACGCGGGCCGCGACTTCTCGCGGCGCTGGAACAAGAGGCGCGGGCGGCTCGTGGGCGTTTCCCGCGTGACGTAGAACGACGTGGTCTCACGCTCGTCCATGCCAGCGTCGAGCAGCGCCTGCACGAAGCTCTCGTCGATCGGCTCGTCGGGCCAGCCGAGCGCCGCCGCCCAGAAACGGCCGAGCGGGATCGGCTCGGCGCAGGAGAAGGTGACGTTGCCGACGTAGCGGTTCGGCAGCGGATTGTGCGGCGTCTGGATGCAGAAGCCGTTGCCCTCGGGATCGCGCATGACCGTCCACGTCTCGGACAGCTCCCCGATCGTGTGCGACTTCGTCTCGACGAGCCTTGCCCCGAGTCCGAGTAGGCGCTGGAGCTCCGCCTCACGGTCGGGCACGTTGAGGTCGAGGTGGATCGGCAGCTCGATCGTGGGCGACTTCTCCACCCGGTTGAAGAAGAGCTCGGGGCCCTCGCCGCGTACGCGCCAGCTCTCGCCGCTCTGCTCGGCCGAGTATCCGTCCAGCACGGCGGACCAGAATCGCGCCAGCCGTTCCGGGGACTCGGCCGCGAACGCGATGTGCTTCAGCCTCAGCACGCCCGGAATCGATAGCAGCCAAACCTGTCAGGGCGCGACATGTTTGCGGAGGCCGTGTCTGTGCGCACCCCCACCCCAAGGGTGGGGCAAGTACCCACCACCCTCGCGATCGACGTTACCGGCGGGCACCGCACGCCGCTGTGCTGTTTCCGTGCCGAGTCTCGACCTCAGTGGCTGCAGAAACGACGAGGACGGCGCGAGGCCGTCCTCGTTGCGTCTGCTTGTCGTCCCGGAGACTAACTCCGTTCGCGGTCCCGGCCACGTCCGCCGCGGCCGCCTCGCCGTTCGCGGTCGCCGCCACGCGGCCGCTCCTCCGTCCGCTCGCGCGGCGGTGCGCTCTTCGCCCGCTCGATCAACTCCTCGGGCGAGACGGTGCCGCCGTTCTCGTGCTTCTGGATCAGCTTCAGGCCGATGCGCCCGCGCGCCTTGTCGACCTCCTGCACAATCACGTCGAGGATGTCGCCGCGGTTGATCACGTCCTCGATGTGACCGACCCGGCCCGGGCCGACGTTCGAGACGTGCAGCAGGCCGTCCGTCCCCTTCTTCAGCTCCACGAACGCGCCGAACTGCGTCGTCTTCACGACCTTCGCGTTGCGGAACTCGTCGCCGACCTCCGGCTCCTTCGTCAGCGACTCGATCGCAGAGATCGCGTCGGCCGCCTTGTTGCCGTCGGTCGCGTAGATGAGGATCGTCCCGTCCTCCTCGATGTCGATCTGCACCTCGTGGTCGGCCTCGAGCGCACGGATCGTCTCGCCGCCCTTGCCGATCACCATGCCGATCTTCTCCTGGTCGATCTTGACCGTCGAGATCCGCGGTGCATTGACGTTCAGCTCTGGGCGGACCTCGGGGATCGCCTCGAGCATCTTGTCGAGGATGGTCGAGCGTGCCTGCTTCGCCTGCTCCAGCGCGCTCTGCATGATCTCGCGCGTGACGCCCGTGATCTTGATGTCCATCTGCAGTGCCGTGATGCCGTCACCGGTACCGGCGACCTTGAAGTCCATGTCACCGAGGTGATCCTCGGCGCCCTGGATGTCCGTGAGGATGACGTAGTCGTCGCCCTCCTTGACAAGGCCCATCGCGATGCCAGAGACCGGGCGCTTGATCGGCACGCCCGCGTCCATCAGCGCCAGCGTCGACCCGCAGACCGACCCCATCGACGACGAGCCGTTCGACTCGAGCGTCTCGGAGACGATGCGGATCGTGTACGGGAAGTCGGCCGCCGGCGGAATCATCGCCTCGAGCGCGCGCTGCGCGAGCGCACCGTGGCCGATGTCGCGCCGCTTCGGGCCGCGCATGAAGCCCGTCTCCCCGACCGAGTAGGGCGGGAAGTTGTAGTGGTGCATGTAACGGCGATCGGTCTCGAGCGAGAGGTCGTCGATCCGCTGCCCTTCCTTCGCCGTGCCCAACGTGAGCAGCGACATGATCTGCGTCTGCCCGCGCGTGAACAGGCCGGAGCCGTGCGTGCGCGGTGAGACGCCGACCTCGCAGGTGATCGGCCGGATCTCCTCCGGGCTGCGCCCGTCGGGGCGGTTCTTCTCGACCGCGATCTTGCGGCGGACGAGCTCCTTGTAGATCACCTCGGCGGCTCGCTTGACGTAGTTCTTCGTCAGCGAGTCCTTCGCCGTGGCCGCCTCGCCCTCGCCGACCGACGGGCCGACCGGAAAGGGCAGCTCGACGGTGTCGACGATGCGGTCGAACAGGAGCTGCCGCTTGGCCGATTTGAGCTCCTTCGAGTCCTGCTCTGCGTCCGTGAGCGTGCGCAGCTCGATCTCGAACTGCTCGCGGACGGGCTGCAGCACCGACTCCAGGCGAATGCGCTCGAGCACCGTCGCCAGGCTCATCTTCCGCTGCGTCTGCTTGAGGACGTCGTCCTCGGTCGACTCCATGCTCAGCGCCGGCAGCGCGTCCTCGATCGCCGCGTCGGCGGCGCGCAGGCCTTCGGCCTTGATCCGGTCGCGGATCGCGTCGCCATGGTCGGTCTCGATCTCCTCAGTGACGCCGTCGTCGAGCCACTTCGCCTTGCCCGAGTGCCGCTGCAGATCGAGCTGTGCCTCGCACAGCTTCTTGATCTCCTCGTACGCCAGGTCGAGCGCCTCGAGCAGCTTGTCCTCCGGCACTTCGTCCGCGCTGGCCTCGACCATTGTCAGTCCCTCGAGCGTGCCGACGACGATCAGGTCGAGCTCGGTCTGCTCCTCGACCTCGGGCAGCGTCGGATTGACGACGAGCTCGCCGTCGATCATGCCGACCCGCACCGCGCCCACCGGGCCGATGAACGGCAGCGGCGAGATCATCAGCGCGGCGGAGGCACCGTTGATGCAGAGGATGTCGTGTGCGGTGATCAGGTCGGCGCTGAGCACCGTGCAGATCACCTGCGTCTCGTTCTTGTAGCCCTTCGGCCAGAGCGGCCGGATCGGGCGGTCGATCATGCGCGCGGTCAGGATCGCGCGCTCCGTCGGTCGCCCTTCACGCTTGAAGAAGCCGCCCGGGATCTTCCCCGCGGCGTACATGCGCTCTTCGACGTCGACGGTGAGCGGGAAGAAGTCCGCACCTTCGCGCGGCTCCATCCGGCCCTGCGCCGTCGCCAGCACCATCGTGTCGCCCGACCGGACGACGACTGCGCCGTCGGCCTGCTTCGCGAGCTTGCCGGTCTCGAATGTGATCTCGCGCCCGCCGATCGTCACGCTGACGTCGGCCCGGCGCTCAGTGGCAATTGCCATATGTCTGTTCCTCCACTCCCGAGAGTGGGGATTTGAGTCAACCTCGCCCGCAGACCGCTTCGGAGGCTCGCTCAAATCTCCACTCTCGTTGATTGATCCCGTGCCAGGCTTCAGCCTGGCTTGGGCGTACAGATCAGCCTTACCTGCGCAGCCCCAGTTCTTTGATCAGTGCCCGGTATCCCTCCAGGTCGTGTTTCTGGAGATAGGTCAAGAACCGACGACGACGCCCGACGAGCTTCAGCAGCCCGCGGCGCGAGTAGTGGTCCTTCGGATGCGTGCGCAGATGCTCCGTGAGGTCGTTGATGCGCTGCGTCAGCAACGCAACCTGCACCTTGGTCGAGCCCGTGTCGTCCTTGCCCGACCCATGCTTGCGCACGATCTCCAGCTTGGCTTCCTTCGTCAGGGTCATTCGTCTCCTTTGTCTCGTCAGTCCCAGCAATCCGCCGGAAGCAGGCGAAAAGCCGCGGCTGCGTCGCGAAACAGGGTAGCAACGATCTACTTGAGCAGGAGCTTTCCCACCCGACGTTGCGCGATGTAGACGCCGACCACGCCCAGCACGAGCAGATACGCGATGTCGACCGCCTGCGCCCAGCCCACCAGTCCGAGATTCAGCGCCCGCAGGAGCCGGATCGCGTGATAGAGCGGCGAGAAGCGCACGATCCACTGGATCGCCGCCGGATACGTCGAGATCGGAAAGAACGTCGCGGAGAAGAGGAACATCGGCAACTGCACGAGCGTGAGGAACTCGAAGTCCTGCCACGTCCGGAAGTACGTGATCGCGGCGACGCCCATGCCCGCGAACGCGAATCCGATCAGCAGCGCTCCGGGCAGGGCGAGGATGCCCCAGACGGAGTCGATCAGTCCGAGCGCGGCCGCGACGACCAGGAACGACACCGCATAGAGGAAGCCGCGGAACAGCGCCCACGCCGTCTCGCCGACCGTGACGTCCGCCGGGCCCACCGGCGTCGAGAGGATCGCGTCGTACGTCTTGGCGTACTTCATCTTCCAGAAGACGTTCGAGGAGTCGTAGACCGCCCCGTTCATCGCCGCGGACGCGAGCAGCGCGGGGGCGACGAAGCTGGCGTAGCTGACGAGCTGTCCCCCGGGCCCCGGCACCTTGCCGACGAAGTGGCCGAGGCCGATCCCCATCGAGAAGAGGTAGAAGAGCGGTTCGAAGACGCCGGAGAAGATGATCATCCACGTGCGGCGGTAGACCATCAGGTTGCGCTCGAACAGCAGGCGGCCGCGCGCTCCCGCGAATGCGTACGTGCTCACGTGAACAGCCGCCTCGCGTACGTGCGCTGCGCCCAGATCAGCCCGCCGGCGGCAAGCGCGAGCAGGAACGCGACATGCCCGAGCGCGCGGACGAGGTGGACGTTGCCGAGCGTCAGCTCACGGCAGAGATCGACGCCGTGCCACAGCGGCGTCGCGTATGCGAGCCACTCGAGCGGGAGCGGCAGGCGCGACACCGGAAAGAACGTGCCGGAGAAGAGGAACATCGGCAGGATCACGAAGCGGTTGATCGGAACGAACGCCGCGTCGTTGTCCTGCGTCGCTGCATAGGCGGCGAGCGGCGCCGTGAACGCCGCGCCGACCAGCACCGCGGCCGGCAGCGCGAGGATGCCCCAGAACGAGTTGACGCCGCCGAACGCTGCAATCACGCCGAGGTAGACGACGCTCGTGCCGGCGAGCCGCACCAACATCCAGAGCTGGTGGCCGGCCACGACGTCGCGGACGCCGAGCGGCGTCGCGATCATGGCGAAGTACTGGCGTGTCCACTTGAAGGAGCCCATCACCGGCCAGGACGCCTCGCTGGATGCGAGCTGCATCGCGGCCGACGCGAGCATTCCGGGTGCGACGAAGTCGAGGTATGGGACGCCGAGCGGCTGTCCGCCCGACTTGTTCACCAGCGAGCCCAGACCGACGCCGAGCGCTCCGAGGTAGAAGACAGGATTGATCACGCTGGTGATGACCGTGCCGCGCCAGATGCGGCGGTACTGCATCAACCAGTACTCGTAGACGCGCAGCGGCAACGCGATCGCAGTCATTACTCGTCGACCAGCGTGCGCCCGGTCAGGTGGAGGAACACATCCTCGAGCGTCGAGCGGCGCACCAGCACGCTGTCGGGTTGCAGCCCGAGATCGTGGACCCGGGTCGCGGTCGCATCGCCGTCGTCCGTGTAGAGGAGCAGGCGGTCGGGCAGAGCCTCGAGCCGCCGCGCGAGCCCGTTCATACGTGTCGCAAGCTCCTCTGGAGGCTGGTCGGCTGCAAAGCGAAGCTCGACCACCTCGCGCGTCGAATAGCGGCCGATCAGCTCGCGCGGCGAGCCCTCGGCCACGATCTTCGCCTTGTCCATCACGACGAGCCGGTCGCAGAGCTGTTCCGCCTCGTCCATGTAGTGCGTCGTGAGGATGAGTGTCACGCCGCGCTGCTTCAGGCGAAAGAGCCGGTCCCAGACGGTGTGGCGTGCCTGCGGGTCCAGGCCGGTGGTCGGCTCGTCGAGCAGCAGCACGTCCGGGTCGTTCACGAGCGAGCGTGCGATCGTGAGGCGGCGTTTCATGCCGCCCGAGAGCGGCTCGACGCGCGAGTCGGCCCGGTCGGTGAGCTGGACGAACTCGAGCAGCTCGTCCGCGCGCCCGCGCAGCTGGTTTCGTGACAGGCCGAAGTAGCGGCCGTAGATGATGATGTTCTCGCGGACGGTCAGCTCCATGTCGAGCGTGTCCTGCTGTGGGACGACGCCGAGCCGGGCGCGGACCGTGGGCCCGTCCTTGATCGGATCGAGGCCGAGGATGCTCAACCTCCCACCCGACGGCGGCGAGACGCAGCCGACCATGCGCATCGTCGACGTCTTCCCGGCGCCGTTCGGCCCGAGGAATCCGAATGCTTCGCCCTTGTGCACGTCGAAATCGATCCCGTCGACGGCGACGAGGGTGCCGAACCGTTTCACCAGCCCGCGGGCATGAACAAGCGGCAGCTCGGTCGCTGCATCCATCACCCTGCAACCTACCGGGCCGGCCCCGCGATAAAAAAGGGCGATGCAGGCGGGCGTGGCGGCGGGCCATCCGGCGACGACGGCGGCGGGAATCGAGATTCTCGCCGAGGGCGGCACCGCCGCGGACGCGGGCGTCGCGGCCTGCCTCGCGTCATGCGTGGCGGAGACCGTCATGACCGGTCTGCTCGGCGGCGGACACGGGATCTACCTCGACGCCGCCTCGGGCCGAACGCGCAACCTCGACTGTTTCGTCGCCGTGCCGGGTCTGGGTGCGAAGCCGCGCGAGCCGGAGCTGATCCACCTCGACGTCCCGTTCGGTGCCGAGCTCGTGCACTACGCGGTCGGGCCGGCGTCGTGCGCCGTGCCGGGGCTGCCGGCGGGACTCGCTGCGCTCTGGCAGGAGCACGGACGCTTGCCCTGGCCGCGCCTGGTCGAGCCGGCGCTGCGGCTGGCGGAGTCAGGGGTCGAGTTTCCGCCGGCGCACGCGGCCTGCCTCGCGATGCTCGCGGCCGTCATGACCATGAACGAGGGCGCGGCGATCTACGCGCCCGGTGGAACGCTGCTCGCGGCCGGCGATCGGCTCGTGCAGCCCGGTCTGGTCGCGGCGCTCGGCGCGCTCGCCGGCGATCCGCACTCGGCCTACCGCGGCTCGCTGGCGGAGGCGCTACTCGCCCTCTGCGAGGAGCGCGGCGGTCTCGTCACTCGTACCGACCTCGACGCGTACGAGGCGCAGTGGAGCGACCCGGTCGACGTTCCGTACCTCGAGGGCGGTCTGCTCACGCGCGGCGGCCTGTCGGGCCTCCCGGAGACGGTGCCGCGCCTGCCACGGCTCGCCGGGGTCGGTGAGACGGAGCGAGTCCTCGCACTCGTCGACGTGCTCGAGGCGCCGAGCGTCGGCGGCGGTGACACGACCAATGTCACCGTCGTCGACGGAGACGGAAACGCGTGCGTCTTGACGACGAGCCTCGGTCTGGGCTCGGGCGACTTCCTGCCCGGTCTCGACCTGCACCTGAACAGCATGCTCGGCGAGGCCGATCTCGTCCGGGGCCGCCTCGAGCCCGGTCTCCGGATGGAGAGCATGATGGCCCCCACGCTTGCATTCGACGCCGACGGTCTCTCGCTCGCGTCCGGCGCCGCGGGTGGGACCCGGCTCAGGACCGCGCTGCTCGGCGTCGTCGCCGGCATCCTCGACGAAGGGCTGTCAACCGCCGAAGCCGTCGCCAGGCCGCGCTTCCACCCCGCGCCGGACGTCGTCAACGCCGAGCCCGGTGTCGACGAAGGCGCACTCGAGGAGCTGGAGGCACGCGGTCGCATCGTGCGCCGCTGGCCCACCCGTCACCACTACTTCGGCGGCGTGAGCGTCGTCAGCCGGAGTGGTATGGCTGCTGACCCGCGGCGGAACGGGGCGGCGTCCACGCTTCGGTGAAGCGACCGGGAGTCGTCGACATCCACCCCACGTAGCCGCAGTCGGGACAGCCGGGATTCTCGCGAACCGTGCCGCCCCCCGCCGGTTTCGCATAAACGGTGCCGCACTCGAGGCAGCGGACGCTCTCCACGACCGTGAGCTGTGGCGCCTCGCCTCCCGATTCTGGATCCACGCCTAGAAGACTCCGCTCTTTGCGGAAACTTGCGTGCCGCTCGTTGCGAGGATTACGCCGCTGTCGCCCAGGTTGGTTTCCGGCTCAAACAGGCCGTTCCGCCGCCCGCGCGGCCTCGACGTCGCCTGCGATCTGCGCCACGAGGTCCTCCTCGGAGTCGAAGGCGCGCTCGTCGCGCAGCCGCTGCCAGAGCTCGACGACCAGCCGCTCCCCGTACAGGTCGCCCTCGAAGTCGAGCAGGTGTGGCTCGATGCGGCGCTCGTTCCCGCCGTAGTGCGGATTGACGCCGATCGAGATCGCCGCCCGGTGGCCACGCGCGGCCCCGGCATAGATTCCGTACGCGGGGACCAGCAGCTCGGCCCTGACGGCGAGGTTCGCCGTCGGGAAGCCGAGCGTCCCCCCACGCTGATCTCCGAGCACGACCGTGCCCTCGACCTCGGCTGGCCGGCCCAAGAGCCGGGCGGCGCTGACCACGTCCCCCTCCCGCAGCAGCGCGCGGATCCGCGTCGACGAAATGTCCGCCAGCGGCCCGACGAGGCGAACGTCGAAGCCAAGCCGTTCGAGCGTGGCGGCGTCGCCTGCGGCGGCACGGCCGAAGCGGAAGTTCGCGCCGGCGACGATCACGCTCGCCCCGATCCTCCGCAGCAGCGACTCCGCGAACTGCTCCGGCTCGAGCGCCGCCAGCTCCGGCGTGAACGCGACAACGAGCACCTCGTCGACGGCCTCCAGCTCGAGCAGCTCGAGCCTCCGCTCGAGGGTCGAGAGGAGCTCGACACGGTTTCCCAGCACGAGCCGCGGATGTGGCCAGAAGGTCACGACCGTCGTCGTCCCTCCGGCGGCGCGCGCCGTCTCGAGCACGCGACGGTGGCCGCGATGGACGCCGTCGAAGCTGCCGATCGCAACCGTCCGCTCACCGGCCGGGAGCTCGTCGACGCTGCGAGCGACGATCACAGCCGCGCGAGCGCTTCGTCGGGCGGGATGAAGCGCTCCGGGTCAGCCTCGTCGACGGAGAACGGCCCGATCTCGAGGCGGCGGAGAGTGCGGCAGTGACCGCCGAGGACGTCCGCGACCGCCCGGACGTACGTGCCCGAGCTGACGCGGAGATCGAGTCGCACCTCGCCCTCTGTATACGCGATGACGTCGAGCGCGTCGACACGCGAGCGGCGCGTCGGCATGTCGACGTGCACGCCGCGCCGCGCGAGCTTGTACGCGCGCTCCCCACCAATCTTGACGGCCGAGGCAGCCGGGATCGGCAGCTCCACCTCACCGCGGAGGCGCTCGAGCCGATGCTCGAGCTCTGCCGGTGTCGGCGGCTCGTTCCGCGCGACCACCGCGCCCTCCGGATCGCCTGTGGCCGTTCGAGCCGTCAGGTCGACATCCGTGACGTAACGCTTGTCGAGCCCGACGAAGCACGAAGCAAGCTTAGTTGCCCTTCCGGACAACAACAGCAACAACCCCGTCGCGAAAGGGTCGAGAGTGCCCGCATGCCCCGTGCGCGCACCGGTGCGGCGCCGCAGCTCAGCGACGATCGCAAAGGACGAAGGTCCCGCCGGCTTGTCGACGAGAACGATCCCCGTCGGGTCAAGCGCGCGCGGAGGCAAGAAACTCGCGGCGCACGAAGTCGGTGATGTTCTCGATCGACGCCTCGCTCGAGAAGCCCGCGGCCTGCCGGTGCCCTCCCCCGCCCGACTTCCGCGCGATCGCCGAGACATCGAGTTCGTCGACGCTCGCGCGCAGGCTGACGCGGCGGGTCGGCCCGTCCTGCCGCGGCGGCTCACGGATCAGCACGGCCATGTCCGCGCCCTCGACCGCGCGGAGGTAGTCGATGATCCCCTCCGAGTACGGCTCCGCGGCACCGACGTCGGTGAAGTCGGTGCGCAGCAGGTACGAGACCACGATGCGGCCGCCCTCGTACACCTGTGCCCGCTCGAGCGCGCGGGCGAGCAGCTTCAGCTTCGCGAACTGCACCGACTCGTAGACACCCTGGAAGATCCGGTGCACATCCGCGCCCGCCTCCACCAGCTCTGCGGCCAGCCGCAGCGCCTTCGGCGTGGTGTTCGTGTACTGGAAGCGGCCGGTGTCGGTGACGAGGGCGATGTAAAGCGCCTCCGCGATCTCGGGTGTGAGCTCGACGTCGAGCTCCCGGAAGAGATCGCGGAGCACCTCGCCGGTCGAGGACGCGTCCGCGACGACCAGGTTGATCTGGCCGAAACGCGTGTTGTCATGGTGATGGTCGACGTTGACGGAGAGCGGGACGCGTCCGAGCACCTCGGGATCCGCGATCCGGCTCTCGTTCGCACAGTCGACCGCGAGCAGCACTCGCTCGGAGACGTCGTCCGGCCAGCGGCGGCGCAGCTCGGCCAGTGGCATGAAGGCGTACTCCCCCGGAAGGGGTGCGTCCCCGAACAGGACCATGTCGGCGTCCTTGCCGAGCTGGTCGAGGGCGAGCTTCATCGCGAGCAACGAGCCGAGGGCGTCGCCGTCCGGGTTCTCGTGGGTGGTGACGAGGAAGCGTTCGTGGTCGCGAATCGCGTCCGCGACCGCCGCCAGCTCAGTCGCTGTCGTCTGGGGCGAGTTCATCGATCAGCTTGGTCATGCGGACCCCGCGCTCGACCGTCGGATCGTACTCGAACGCCAGTTGAGGGGTTCGTTTCAGCCGCAACTCACATGCGATGCGCGTCTGGAGAACCGCGTGCGCCGCCTGCAACCCCTCGATCGTCTGCGTGCGCTTGCGCTCCGCGCCGAGCACGGAGACGAACACGCGCGCGTGTCGCAGGTCCGGCGACGTCTCCACGCCGGTGACGGTCACGAATCCGATCCGCGGGTCCTTGAGCTGGCCGACCCCCTCCGACAGGACCTGGCGGATCGACTCGTTCACGCGGCGCATTCGCTCGCTCATGCGGGATATTCAAGCGCCTGGACACGCTCCTCCTCGCCGCGATCGCCCTCTGGTGCTTCGTCACCGCCCTCGCGGGCGGCCTCGTCGGCCTCGTGCTCGGCAACATCCGGCTGCCGGTGATCGTGCTCGCGGCGTCCAGCCCCGCGGCGGGTGCCGGGGCGAACATCGGCGTTTCCGCGGTGGCGGCGCTGACCGCCTCCGTCACCCACGTGAGGGCCGGCCGCATCGACTGGCGTGTGTTCCTCTGGATGGCTCCGCCGTCGGTGCTCGCCGCCGCCGCCGGCGGTCTCCTCTCGGGCGAGGTGCCGGGCACGGCGCTCCTGGTCGTGATCGGCGTCACGCTGCTGGTCTTCGGCGCCGACCTGCTGCGACCGCGCCGGCCGAACTCCCGGCGTGCAGAGGCGGTCAGTCCGGCCGCCGCGATCGCGACGGGCGCCGTGATCGGGTTGCTCGGCGGCTTCGTGGGCTTGATCCTGGGCTCGCTTCGAATCGGCGCGCTGATTCGCTTCGTCGGCGGCGACACGTTTCGTGCGGTCGGGACGAATGTGGCGGTCGGCTTCTGTCTCGGGGTCGCCGGCGTGCTCGGCCACCTCGCCGGGGGTGTCGACTGGACGTTGCTGGCCGTGGGGTCTGGCGCGTCGGTCCCGGGCGCGCTGCTCGGCGCCCGCCTTACCGGCCGACTGAACGAGCAGCAGCTGCTGCGCGCCGTCGGCATCGTGCTGCTCGTGGCGGGCGCCGCGCTGCTCGTGCAGGCATTCGTCTAGTCGACGCTGACGATGTCGCGCTCGGTCCGTACGAGCTCGTACTCCTGCCCGGAGAGGTACCGCTCGGCCTCGTCGAGGAGCTGTTCCGCCTCGCGGTACTCCCGCGCAACGCAGGACATCGTCAGGCGTGCACGTTGCCACAGCTCGTGGTGGTCGACCTCGGCGACCGACATGCCGAAGCGATTCTGCAGTTGCGCCTTCGCGGACTTGACGTACTTCCGCTTGCCCTTCAGCGAGCCCGCTTCCGGAAAGTGCAGCTCGACGCTGAGGATGCCGAGGTAGCCCCCGCTCACGCGGGTATTGAACCGGCTTTGTAAGAGGTTGGTGAACGCCCTTGTGCGGCGGTGATCCCTCTCGCTACGTTCGAGTGGAGATGTCGAACTTGCTCAAGACACTTTTCACCGGTCTGCCCGTCGGGCGCTGGTGCCGTTCCTGCCATGAGCCGATCGGCCACGAGGATCCGTTCGGTCTCAGCGAGGGCGTCTGCCGGCCGTGCCGCGAAGACTGACCGGCGGCGCTAGGTCGTAGCGGCGGGCGCCGGCTCGTCGAGCGTGGTGCGCTCGATCGCGCGCGTCTCGTAGGCCTCGAGGACGTCGCCTTCCTTCACGTCGTTGAAGCCGTCGAGGAGGATCCCGCACTCGAACCCCTCGGCGACCTCGCGCGCGTCGTCCTTGAAGCGCTTCAGCTGGGAGATCGTCGTCTCGTGGACGACCGTCCCGTCGCGCACGACGCGCACCTGCGCGCCGCGCCGGATCAGACCGCTCGTGACCATGCAACCGGCGATCGTCCCCAGCCGGGAGACCTTGAACAGCGCGCGGACCTCGGCCTCGCCGAGCGTCTCCTCCGTCTCCACCGGCCTGAGCATGCCGACCAGCGCCTGCTCGATGTCCTCCGTCAGCTGGTAGATCACGCGGTAGGTCCGGATCTCGACGCCCTCCCGCTCGGCGAGCGCACGCGCCTCGGCGTTGGGGCGGACGTTGAAACCGACGACCGTCGCGCCGGACGCGGAGGCGAGCATGATGTCGTTCTCGGTGATCCCGCCGACACCCTGGTGGATGACGTTGACGCGCACCTCGGGGTGCTGGATCTTGGCCAGCTCGGAGACGGCCGCCTCGACGGAGCCGACGACGTCGCCCTTGAGGACGAGGTTGAGGTCGCGCACCGCTCCGGCCTGCATCTGCTCGAACAGGCGCTCGATCGACACGCCACGGGACGCCTGCGCGAGCTGCTCGCGGCGGAGCCGCTCACCGCGGGCGTTCGCGACGTCGCGTGCGCGGCGCTCGTTCTCCACCACGCGGCAGAGCTCACCGGCGGGCGGTGGATGGTCGAAGCCGAGGATCTCGACCGGATCGCCGGGCCGTGCTTCCTTCACCTTGTCACCGCGGAAGTTGTAGAGGGCGCGCACCTTGCCCCAGGCGTCGCCGGCGACGACCGCGTCGCCGACGTGCAGCGTGCCGCGGTGGACGAGCATCGTCGCGACGGGCCCACGGCCGACGTCGAGCCGCGACTCGATGATCGGGCCGGACGCGTCCGCCTGCGGATTCGTGGTCAGCTCGAGCTCGGCGTCCGCGACCAGCAGCACCTTCTCGAGCAGGTCGTCGAGATTCTGGGCTTGCTTCGCCGACACGTCCGAGAACTGGGTGGTGCCGCCCCACTCCTCGGGCTGCAGCCCTTCGGTCGAGAGCTCGGTGCGGACGCGAGTCGGATCTGCGTCGGGGACGTCGATCTTGTTCACCGCAACGACGATCGGCACCTCGGCCGCGCGCGCGTGGGAGATCGACTCCTTCGTCTGCGGCATGACGCCGTCATCGGCGGCGACGACGAGCACGGCGATGTCGGTCACCTTCGCGCCGCGGGCGCGCATCGCAGTGAACGCCTCGTGTCCGGGTGTGTCGAGGAACGTGATCTTGCGCCCATTGTGATCGACCTGGTACGCGCCGATGTGCTGCGTGATGCCACCCGCCTCCGTCTCGACGACGGACGTCTTGCGGATCGCATCGAGCAGGGTCGTCTTCCCGTGGTCGACATGGCCCATGATCGTCACGACCGGAGGGCGAGGGGCGAGGTCGGCCTCGTCGTCCTCGAAGACCTCGGGCTCTTCCTCCTCGTCGGCCGCGTGGCGAATCGTGAGCTCGCGCTCCGGCGCCAGCTCGGCTGCGATCAGCTCGACTTCCTCGTCACCCAGGGACTGCGTGATCGTGACGGCCTTCCCCAGGCCCATCATGAACATGATGATCTTGGGTGCAGGGACGCCGAGCGCCTGGGAGAGGTCACGAAGGGTGACGCCCGACTGCACCGAGACCGGACCGGTTACCGGCGCCACCTCGCGCGGAGTCTTCGGCCGCGCCGCCTCTCGTTCGCGCTGCTGCTGACGCACGTCGCGAGGCCGGTTGGCGGCGTTGTCGATCACGACGCGGCGCTTGCGGCGCGCGCCGGGGCCCCCCTGTCGGGGCCGCATGGGCCGGTTAGGCCTGTTTGGTCCGGATTCGTTCGCCATTACGTCGTCAAGTGTAGAGAGATGCCAGTTCCGGTTCGACCCGGACGTTTCCCTTCAGCGTCCTGTTGAAGGCCCGCCGGGAGACCGCCCGTTCGAAGCACGAGAGGCGGTGACACGTGTAAGCACCCCGTCCCGGCTTGCCGGCGCCGGGCGTGAGCAGCCCGTTCTGCGCGACGAAGCGCAAGAGTTCGCTCTGCGGGGCCTTCCTGCCGCAGCCGACGCAGCTCCTGGTCGGTTCCGTCACGCAGTCGGCGTCTCCTCGCCGCTCTCTTGGTCGTGCCCGGACTCGATCGGGATGCCGGCCGGGACTTCCTCCGGCGCTGCGACCGCCGGATGCTCGACGTCCAGGTCGACCTCGCCCTCCGTGGCCGCGATCTCCGTCGCGTCCGGGCCGTGCGTGGCCGCGACGTCGGCCGTCGCCTCCGACTCGAGCGGCTGCTCGGCCTCTCCCGGCAGGCTCTCCGGGCCGATGCTCTCTGCCTCCGGCTCGGCGAGGTCGGAGCGGATCTCGAGCGCCGGCTCGTCCTGCGCCTCGATCGGCTCGGTGTCCTCGGTGTCGTGGAGCGCGAGCTCCTGGTGCGCGGGCAGACCGCAGTACCGCGACCCCGGCAGCGCTTCGTTCGGGCAGCGCTTGCCGTTCGAGAGCACCGCCGCGCAGCGGCCGGTGAACTCCTCACCCTCGCCACCGCCGTACGCCGCAGCCGCTTCGGCCTGCGCGAACTCGGTGTCGGACTGGATGTCGACCTTCCACCCGGTCAGGCGCGCGGCCAGCCGTGCGTTGAGGCCCTCCTTGCCGATCGCCAGCGCCAGCTGGTCGTCGGGGACGATCACGGTCGCTTCCTTCGTCTCGTCGTCGACGAAGACCTCGCGCACCCGCGCCGGCGAGAGCGCCTTCGCGACGAAGCGCGCGGGCTCCGGATTCCACGGGATGATGTCGATCTTCTCGCCGCGAAGCTCGGACACGACCATGCGGACACGTGATCCGCGCGGACCGACACATGCGCCGACGGGATCGACGCCCTGGGCGTGCGACTCCACGGCGATCTTCGACCGGTAGCCGGGCTCGCGAGCGACCCCGCGAATCTCGACCAGGCCGTCGGCGATCTCGGGGACCTCCAGCTCGAACAGTGTCTTGATCAGCTCGGGGTCGCGCCGAGACAGGATCACCTGCGGGCCCTTCGTGCCGGAGCGGACCTCCGTGATCACGGCCTTGATACGCGATCCCTGTTCGTAGCGCTCGCCGTCGACCTGTTCGGAGCGCGGCAGGAGCGCTTCCACCTTGCCGAGGTCGACGAGCACGTTGTTGCGGTCGCCGGCCTGCTGGACAATGCCGGTCACGACCTCGCTCTCGCGATCCTTGTACTCGTCGTACATCATCATCCGCTCCGCTTCGCGGATGCGCTGCAAGATCACCTGCTTCGCCGTCTGTGCGGCGATACGTCCGAAGTTCTCCGGCGTGACGTCCTCACGCTTGACCTGATCCTCGGGGACGTCGGACCAGTCGATGTCGAGGTCGTCGTCGGAGAGCAGCGTGTGCGAGCGCTCGCCGTTCTCGGCCTCGATCCGCTCGAGCTCTTCGAGCGCACGCTCGCGCGCCTCGTCGAGCAGTCGCTCCTCGACGTCCGGCGGCAGCTCGATCGAGTAGACGCGGAAGTCGCCCTGCTCGTCGATCTCGACCGTTGCGTGGCGCGACGCGCCGGGCGTCTTCTTGTACGCAGCAAGCAGCGCATCCTCGAGCGCGGAGACGAGTGCCCCGCTCTCGATGCCCTTTTCGCGCTCGATGTCCCTGACTGCGTCTACGATCTCCTGAGTCATCTCGCCCCCACTTCCTCGATCAGATTCCCCCGGACGATCGAGTCGTACGGGATGTCAACGGATTCGCCGTTGGTCTTGACGGTGACGCTCCGCTCGTCCGCGGACACGACCTCGCCGCGAACACGGTTGCGCTCCTGCGTGCGCAGGGCGACCTTGCGGCCGACGGCGTTGCGGAAGTGTGCCTCTGTGCGCAGCGGCCGCTCGATGCCCGGCGAGGAGACGTCGACGGAGTATTCGCGCAGGTAGTCGCGCAGGATGTTCGTGACCCGCTCGCAGAGCGCGTGGTCGACGCCCTTCACGTGGTCGACGTAAACCGTGAAGCGCTCGGGGCTCGTCAGCTCGACCGCCAGCACCTCGGTGCCCGGCAGGGCGCCCTCGACTTTCGGGGCGATTTCCCGCGCCAGTTGTCGTTCCTTGTCGTGAGTTGCTGCCATCGCTCCTGCTCCCGTCACAAAAAATGGGCCCGCAGGCCCATTTCGCAAACCGCTCGAAATGTGGTCTCAGCAGGATAGCAACTGCGTTGAGCCCGGTTGCTTGCCTGGATCTGGCCTTGGGGCCCTCGGGAGGAGCCGGCTTCGGCGATCGGGATCATCCGTCGTCTCCGACGAGCAGGAAGGTCTGCCTGATTTCGGAGGGAGTTCTGCCTCTACGATCTGGCGGTCAGGGGACAGCCACCTCGGGATGACGCTCAGGTGAGATTCGAGCGGTGACGAGTGAGAGGACGGGCACGAGCTCTCCTTCCCTCGATGGTCGTGAACGCGCGCGACGTTACGTTGCCCTTCTCGACCCGTCCAATACGATCGTGACCGGCCCGTCGTTGACGAGCTCGACGACCATCGGCGCTCCGAAGACACCACGCTGCACGAGAAGACCTTCCGCGGCGAGCGCTGAGCAGAACTGCTCGTAGAGCGGTTCGGCCTCCTCCGGCGGCGCGGCGTCGGTGAAGCTGGGACGGTTGCCCTTGCGCGTGTCGGCGAGCAGCGTGAACTGGCTCACGACCAGCGCGGAGCCGCCACTGTCGAGCAGGCTGCGGTCGAATCTCCCCTCGGCGTCCTCGAAGATCCGGAGCCGCGCAATCTTGCCGGCCAGCCGCTCGGCTTCGGCAGGCGTGTCGCCACGGCCGACGCCGAGGAGGATCGCAAGGCCTGACCCGATCTCGGCGACCGTGGCCGCCTCGACCTTGACCCGTGCCTCCGAGACGCGCTGGCACACCGCTCGCATCGCCGGATCATCTCAGCGGGCCCGCGCTGCTTGGGGCGACCTTTCTTGTTACACGCGCGCGCGGCCCCACCCGGGAGGGGGTCGCACCCTCCACCCGCTGCGATCGACGATACCGGCGATTTCCGCGCGCGTCTGCGACGCGGGTGTGCCGGTTGTGCGCCGGTTAGTCCCCGTCGTCCGAGGTGGACTTGTCCAGGTCGAGGATGCGGGAAGCGTAGTGCTCGTTCTGTGGACGCAGGGAGCTGGCGAGCTTGTAGTGGCCGTTCGCCTCCGCATCCCGGCCCTGCTTCTCGAGCGCGCGGCCGAGGGCGTAGTGCGCGTAGTGGTCGGCCGGCGAGAGCTCGAGCAGCGCCCGGAACTCCCCCTCGGCCTCCTCGTAGCGCTGGATGCGCAGGTACGCGATCCCGAGCGCCTCGCGGATCGACGCCTTGCGCGGCTCGCGGCGCTTCGCCTTCTCGAGCGCAACCGTCGCCTGGGCGGCGCGGCCCTTGCGCAGATGGGCCCGTCCCTGTTGGTAGAGGTCGTAGGTCTCGCTCATGTGGATCGCAAGTAGGGAAAGTTCTCCTTCACCAAGTCAAGCGGATACGTCAAATCCCGTGTCTTCCCGATCTCGATCGCCACAACCGCCTCCCCGGCGTCGATCGCGGCCTGATATGCGTTCTCGAGCTCGTACGGTGGGCGGTCGAGGCACAGGCGGTCGGCCACGGCGCGGTCGAGCCCCCAGAGCGGCGCGGGCGTCCAGGGGTTGGTCGCATCGTCGTCGCGCATCTGCACGACGCGGTCGCCGGATCGCCGGATCGTGCGCCGGTCGGGGCCGGGCCCGGGCTCTGTGCGCACCGCGACCGCGCCCGCCGCCCCAGACTCAGCGAACGCCAGCGTGAAGCGCGCGACGTCGCCGGCGCCGAAGAGTGTGTCGGCCGCGGAGACCAGCCCAGGCAGACCCGCGCCCGCGTCGAGCGCGCGCCGCACGGCGTCCGCGGACCCCAGCACCTCCGGCTGCCGCACGCGGCGAACGTCGACGCCGAAGGCCGACCCGTCGCCCACGAGGCGCTCGACCTGCTCGGCGAGGTGGCCGGTGACGAGCCAGACGCGCTCGCACCCGGCTGCGGCGAGCTCCCGGAGCAGCACCGCGACGACCGGTCGACCGTCGATCGGCAGCACCGGTTTCGGCCAGCGCTCGGTCAGCGGCCGCAACCGCCTGCCCTCGCCGGCCGCCATCACGACGGCGTCCATCGTTACCCCAATCCGAGCGAGCGGACGGAGACGAGACCACGCGCGCGGTCGAGCACGAACAAGCCGCGGCGCAACCTCCGCTTCAGGTCGCGCAGCTCGGTGCGGGCTCTCCGGGCGGCCTCGTTTGCATCCGTCAGCGGACCGTACCGGGCGATCGTCGTGACGCGGGCGAACTCCCCCGCGTCGACGCTGAAGCGCTCCGAGATCGTCGCGCTCAGCTCCTGCAGCGTCGCCGCGCGCGAGGCCGGAACACGCTGGTCGTGCAGGAACTCGGCGAGCTCGCGGGTGCAGGCGGACGCGAGCCGGCGCGGATTCCGCGTCACGTAACGCAGCTTCCGCCGACCCTCTTTCAGAAGGACGATCGCCGCGACCACACCCGCGGCAAGCAGGACGAGGAACAGCAGCAGGCTCGGCGCGCGATGTTCGGCGGGAGGAGGTGCGTGGAGGCCGCGGACCGGCACGTCGGCCGCAGACCTCGGCGTTCGCCGCTGGTCGTCGTGGCCGATCACGGCCGGCGCGCCGCCGCCGAAGACCTCGCCGCCGCGAACGACCGCGGCGAGCAGCTTCGCCGCGGCCGCGGGGTTGAAGCCAAGCGACGTCGAGCTGTACGAGCCGCTCAGGCGCCCGCGCCCGGGCGTCGGGTCGAACGCGAGCCACCCGTAGCCCCGGAACCACACCTCCACCCACGTGTGGGCGTCATGGTCGGTGACCGTCCAGGTGCCGTCGTGGTAGTGCCCGGGGACGAAGCCGGCCGCGACGCGAGCCGGGATGCCGAGCAGGCGCAGCATCAGCGCCATCGCGCCCGCGAAGTGCTGGCAGTAGCCCGTGCGCGTGTCGACGACGAAACCGACCAGAGGCGGCAGTCCGGGCGTCGAGCCGGGCTGCTCGGAGTAGGTGAAGCCGCCCGTGACACGGAGCCACCGCTCGAGCGCCACCGCCGCGGCGTACGGCGAGGCGGTCTGCCCGGCGACCGCCCGTGCCCGCTCGTACAGCTCGGCGTACGGCTCCAGCCGGCCCGTGAGGATCGAGGACATCCGGCGCTCGCGGTCGGCGGCGCCGAACGGCGGTGCGTTCACGCCGCGGGCGAGCTCGAGTTCGCGCCCGGGCCGCGTCAGCGCGGCGGGATACACCGCTGGCACGCGCACGAGCTGTGCCGGCGTCGGCCGGGCCGAATAGCTCCAGATCGTGTACTGCTGGTCCCGTCGCAGCCCGTCGAGCACGCGTGCGACGCCCTGCCCGTCGGCCAGAACCGGCTCGCTGACGTTGTGCGCAACGGGGATGCTCGCGCCGACGAGGTGGTCGTCCTCGAGCGCGCGAACCGTGACGACCTGCTGAACCCAGTTGCGCGGGTTCAGTGCTCCGTCCGGGGTGAGCACATGAGACTCTGTCGGCGTCTCGCTCCAGACGTGCTCGAGCCAGCGCGTTCCGTCGAAACGCTCGAGGACGGTCGCGCGCCAGTACTCGGGCATGCTCGGCGCCCGGATCGACAGCACGGTCGTCTCGTGCTTCGGAAACCGGACGCCTGCGTAGTGCGCATCCCAGACGTAGCGGACGCTGACCGGCTTCTGGGGACGGTTGTAGAAGTCCCAGTGCTGCCAGCCGAGGAACGCGTTCTTCGCCACGGCCGGAGAGCTCGAGAGCGCGAACGCGCCGACGACGACCACGGCCGACGCCCCGAGCGCGAGGCGGCTGGGGCGCTGCGTCAACCCGGCGAGCACCGCCAGAGCCACGGCGAGGATGACGACGCCGCGCCCGACCTCGTTTCCGCCGGCGAGCAGTGTCGCCGGCCAGCCTGCGCCGATCAGAAAGGCGATCACGACGGGCAGGGCTCTGCGTGCGCCGACCGCGAGCGCGACAGCGAGCGTGAAGCCGAAGATCGCCACGAGGATCACCTCGTGCATGCGGACATGCTCGTGGGGGTCGATCGGCAGCCGGAAATCGTAGAAGTCCAGAAAGCCGCGCCCGAACCGCGGGCCGACGTCTCCGACGTCGAGCGGAGAAACGGAGAGGGCCAGGCAGACCGCGAAGAACGCCGACGTCGCCGCTCCGGCGAGCCGCAGCCACCACGGCCGCAGCAACGCGGGCGCGATCGCCAGCACGGCGAGCGCGAACGGCCGGCCACCGCCGGAACGCGGCTCCTCGAACCGGAGCCAGTCTGCCGCGATCACGAACGCCGCCACTCCCGAGAGGACGACGGTCCTAAGCACGAGCAGCCTCGGCCGCCGACGCGCCCACGAGACAGGTCGCGAGGTCGTCTCCGGCTCGGACGACTGCGACGGGGATGCCGGCGGCATGCAGACGCAGCAGCAAAGGCTCCCGGCGCCGCTCGGCCCCGTTGAAGCTGGCCGGGTCGACGTAGACGAGCGAGACCCGGCGGCGGGACAGCGCGCGTTGCACGAGCCGGTCGACGAGGGCGGGCTCGAGCCGCGCCGTCACGACGGCAAGCTCGAGTGCGCGCGCGGCCGGACTGTCTTCTTGCGCGAGCAACCGCGCGAGCGGCGCGTCGCCCGTCGCCTCCGCGGCCGCGAGCAGCTCGAGTGCGCGTCGCCAGTCCGCGGCTGCGGAGTGGACCTGCTGCGCGTCACGACGCTCCGAGTTGACGACGAGCACCGCGCGCCTGCCGCGCCGCACGTACGACTCCAGAATCGAGCCGGCGGCACGCACCTGGACGTCGAAGCTCTCCCCGACGACTGACGCCGCGTCGGCGTCGAGCAGGACCGCGATCTCGTCGCGCGGTGCGTCTTCGAGCTCCTTGACCATCAACTGGCCGCGCCGGGCAGTCGAGCGCCAGTGCACGCGCCTGAGCGATTCGCCCGGTTCGTACTCGCGCACCCCGTGGAGCTCGAAGCCGCTGTGACGGACCAGCAACAGGCGACGGCCGTCGTGCGAGCGCGCGCCGCTCTCGGAGAAGAGCCGGTCGAGCCGGACCAGGCGTGGATAGACCAGCAGCGCACCCGGTGTCGGCAAGGAAACGGTGACACGCTCGAGCTCGAACGGATCGGCGATCTCGACGCGAACTTCGTCGAACGCGTACCGCCCGCGCGGGAGCCGTTCGAGCACGTACCGGATGCTCAGCCGCCTGCGGTTGCGCCGAAGCGAGTGGCGCTGCTCCCCGAGCCGCCCCACGCGCTCGACCAGCGTCGCCGACGCCGGCAGGACGCTGGCAGTCGCCTCCAGCTCCACGACCACGGGCACGTCGTCGCCCTCGACGTGCTCGCTGTCGCCCCAGCCCCGGCCGACGCGAAACGGCCGGTTTGCCAGCCGCACCCAGACCCACGCCACCGCCACGACGAGCAGCAGCCCGGTGGCGACGGGATAGAGCGGCTTCGACCCGAACGCCCAGGCGGCGACGTAGACGCCGAAGCCGAGGCCGAGAATGCTGCGCCCGCGCCGGGTCAGCACTAGTGCCCCTTCCAGTGATGCTGCCCCGCTTCTGGGTCGCGAGCACCAAGCCAGAGGCCGCACTCGCCCGCAGCCCAGGCTCCAAGCCTGGGTAAGGGTGAGGGTGGATTCTGGCGCCGCGTGATCGCGGGCCAGAAGCAGGCGTGCATTGCTGGGAGGGGCACTAGACCGGGACGGGAGTCTTCTCGAGCGTCTCCTGCACGATCCGCTCCCCGGTCAGACCGCTCGAGCGGGCCTCGGGCGCCAGGATCAGCCGGTGCGCGAGCACGGGCACCGCAACGGCTTTGACGTCGTCGGGCTCGAGGAACGCGCGTCCCGCCGCCAGCGCGCGCGCCTTGGCGACTCGCAGCAAGGCGATCCCCGCCCGCGGGCTCGCCCCGAGATACAGGCGCGAATCGCCGCGCGTCGCGCGCAGCAGCGCCACCACGTAGCGGTTGAGGCTCTCCTCCACGAAGATCTCCTTCGCCTCGTCCGCCAGCGCGATCGCGTCCGCCCCGGCCGCGACCGGCTCGAGCCCGTCGAGCGGAGGGTCGGCCGTTTGCTCCGTGAGCATCTTCGCCTCCTCCGACAGCGGCGGATAGCCGATCGCGATGCGCATCGTGAAGCGGTCGAGCTGCGCCTCCGGCAGCGGATAGGTGCCCTCGTACTCGATCGGATTCTGGGTCGCCATCACCATGAAGGGCCGCTCGAGCCCGTACGTGACGCCGTCGATCGTGACCTGCTGCTCCTGCATGCACTCGAGCAAGGCAGCCTGCGTCTTCGGCGACGCCCGGTTGATCTCGTCGACGAGCAGCAGGTTCGCGAAGACCGGCCCCGGCCGGAACTCGAATTCGTTCGAGCGCTGGTTGAAGACGTTGACGCCGGTGACGTCGGACGGCAACAGGTCAGGCGTGAACTGCATGCGCGAGAACGAGACGTCGAGCGACCGCGCGAGGGCTTTCGCCAGCATCGTCTTCCCCACGCCGGGGAAGTCCTCGAGGATCAGGTGCCCTTCGCCGATCAGGCACAGGACGCACAACCGCAAGGTCTCGTCCGGTGCGTGGAGGACGCGGGCGAGGTTGTCGATCAGGGCGCGGACGGTTTCGGCCGCGCCGGTCGTCTCGACTCTTTCGCTACCGGGCTCGCTCACGCAACAGCTCCTCTGCCGTGTCTACGATCGCGGCCGCGATTCGGTCTTTCGGAGCCTGGGGAACCCGCTGTTCACCTGATGCCGTTACGAGCACGACCTCGTTCTCGTCAGCGTCGAAGCCGATGTCGCTCCGCGAGACATCGTTGTAGACGACGAGATCGACGCGCTTGCGCTCAAGTTTCTCTCGCGCGCGCGCGAGCCCCTCCACCCCGGTCTCCGCCGCGAAACCCACCAGCACCTGCCCGTTCGTGCGCCGCTCTGCGAGGGACTGGAGCACGTCGGCGGTCGGCTCGAGGTCGACGTGCCAGGCGCGCTCGTCCTTGGGCCGCTTCGTGTCGAGGGGTTCGGCGGGGCGGTAGTCGGCCACGGCGGCCGCCATCAGGACCAGGTCGGCGTCGCTCCGGGCCATCGCTGCTTCGAGCAGCGTCTCGGCCGTCGGCGTCTCGACGACCTCAACGCCCGCTGGCGGGGAAACGGACAAGTTGGCGGCGAGCAGCGTCACTTCTGCCCCACGCTTACGTGCTTCCACGGCGAGCGCGACGCCCATGCGCCCCGACGAGCGGTTGCCGAGAAAGCGGACGGCGTCGAGCGGCTCCCGCGTTCCGCCCGCGCTGACCAACACGCGGCGGCCGGCGAGGGAGTCGGTCTCGCCCAGCAGTTCGCGGCAGCGCGCGAAGATCTGCTCGGGCTCGGTCATCCGTCCCAGGCCCCACTCGCCCTCGGCGGTCTCCCCCTCGTCCGGCCCGACCAGGACAGCGCCGCGCGCACGCACCGCCTCAACGTTCGCCTGCGTCGCAGGATGCGCCCACATACGGGGATTCATCGCCGGCGCGAGCAATACGGGCCCGCGATGCGCGAGCGCAGCCTCGGTGACGAGGTTGTCGGCGTGGCCACCGGCGAGCTTGGCGAGTGTGTTCGCCGTCAACGGCGCAACGACCAGCAGGTCTGCCTGCGTGAGGTGTAGATAGAGGTCATCCGCGGGCGAACGCCTCGCCAACGCGAAAAACGTCTCGGCGCGCACAAAACGCTCAGCCCCTGAGGTTACGAGCGGCACCACCTCGTGACCCCCCTTGACGAGCAGGCGAACCAACTCGCATGCCTTATAGGCAGCAATCCCACCGGTGACGCCTACGAGAACACGAGCCACGCAGGGAATTCTGCCTTGGAGACGCCCGACCCGCAGAAACGCCAAAGGCCGGAGCCCAAGCCAGGCGAAGCCGGCTTGGGCGGAGGCGAGCTGATGCGAGGCGGCGACGCGAAGCCTCGCCGCGCCGCACCGAAGAAGCCATATGCCGACCGGCCTAAGAGACCGCGGGCTTCGCCTGCGGGCGTTCCCCGCGAAGCGGCGGTCCTACCGAAGTAAAAGCGAAGCTTTTACTTCGGGTACTTGTACTTGAGCTTGCCCTCGGAGACCTCTTCGAGGGCCATCGTCAAGTAGTTCTTCGAGCGCGACTCCACCAACGGTGGAGGCGCCTGTTCGAAGCCGATCCCCTCCCCGAGCTGGTGGTGGTAGTCGTTGATCTGGCGAGCTCGCTTGGCCGCGACGATCACCAGCGCATAGCGGGAATCGACGTTGTCCAGCAGCTCATCGATGCGGGGGTGGATCATGGACGGCTCATGGTACCTGCGGTTTGCAACTCCCTGCGGACGATCGCGGTGAGCTCGTCGGCGGCGCGCTCGACGTCGTCGTTCACGATCCTGTAGTTGAAGCGGTCCTTCTGCTCCTGCTGCCGGCGCGCGAGGTCGAGGCGCACCTGGATCTCGCCCGAGCTCTCGGTCGCGCGCTCGCGCAGGCGCCGCTCCAGCTCCGCGAACGTCGGCGCGTCGACGAAGATCGTCACCGCGCCCGGAATCGTCTCCTGGACGCGCAGAGCGCCGTCGGTCTCGAGGTCGAGCAGCGGCACCTTGCCGTGCGCCTTGATTCGGTCGATCTCCGACCGCAGGGTGCCGGAGCGCGCGCCCCAGGGCAGGTCGACGTACTCGAGAAACTCGTCGTCCTCGACGCGCCGCTCGAAGATCTCGGGGGTGACGAACCAGTACTCACGCCCGTTCTCCTCGCCGGGCCGTTGGTCGCGGGTCGTCGCGGACACGGCCAGCTCGAGCTCGGGCATCCGCTGAAGCAACAACTTCTCGAGTGTCCCCTTGCCGGCACCGGAGGTGCCGGTGACCACTACGACCAGCGGGCTACCTGTTGAAGAGGCCAATCAGCTCAGAGCGCTGGCGGTCGGAGAGCCCTCCCACCGTCTTCGACTGGCTGATCCGGCACATGTTCAGGAAGCGCGCCGCCTTGACCCGCCCGAACTTCGGTACCGCCATCAGCATGTCGAAGACCTTTGCGGTCGACACGTACTCGGGAGGGTTGCTGAGGATCTGTTCGATCTGGACCCGGCCGTCCTTCAGGTCCTTCTTCAAACGGGCTCGCCGCACGCGGATGTCGTTCGCCCTCTTCAGCGCTTCCATCCGCTGGTCGAGCGAACGGATCGGCGCCTCGGCCTGGGTCTTGGACGACACCATGAGCGCCGGAGTCTAACAACCGACACTCGCGGGTCAAGCGTCTACGTTTTACTGTTCTGAGCAGGTGTTTTGAAGTCTATGTTGTCCTTAGCGACAACGACTCTTCGTGCGCGACTGCGTATGCATCGTCGTATGAGTTCCATCCATGTTCCGCCGCCGCGGCGTGCAACTCCATCCGGATGCGCGCCGGCGCGTCGGGTTCGGCGAACAGGACCGTGCCGAGCGCGACATGCTGCGCGCCGGCCGCGATGAACTCGAGCGCGTCGAGTCCGGTCTGGATTCCGCCCATCCCGACGATCGGCATTCCGGTCGCGCGGTAGCAGCTCGCAACGGCTGCGAGCGCGATCGGCTTCAGCGCGGGCCCGGAGAGGCCGCCCTGGCCCGGTCCGAGCGCAGGACGAAGCGTGCGGGCGTCGAGCTTGAGCCCGCGAACCGTATTGATGAGCGAGAGGCCGTCGGCGCCGGCCGCCTGGGCGGCCTTCGCGACCTCGCCGACGTCCGGCACTGCGGGTGAAAGCTTCGACCAGAGCGGCTTGCGCGTCGCCAGGCGCGCCGCGGCGACGATCTGGGCCGCGCTCTCGACCGGCGCCTCCACGTTCGGACAGGAGACGTTGAGCTCGATCGCGCTCACGACGGCGTGGTCGTCGAGTCGCGAGCAGATGTCTGGGTAGTCGTCCGTCTCGAAGCCACCGACCGACACCCAGACCGGCACGCCGAGCTTTTCCAACTGCGGCAGGTTGCGCGTCAGGAAGCGGTCGATGCCGGGATTGGCGAGCCCGATCGAGTTGAGCATGCCGACGTTCGTCTCGGCGATCCGCGCTGGGGCGTTCCCCTCTCGCGGCAGCGGCGTTACCGTCTTGGTCACGAACGCGTCCAACGAACGGGCCACGTCGGGCGCAGTCAGCGCGTCGAGACAGCCCGAAGCGTTCAGCAGCATCGGGAACAGCCTAATGGGCGGAGCGGAGCGACTACTTCGCGGTGAGGACGACGCGCAGATCCGCCCAGCCGGGGCAACCGATGCGATAGGCGCGATTGACACGCCGGCCCGCCCAGGTGCCGGTGATGGTCGCCCGCGCCGACGTCTGCGTCGGCATCAGCGTGCAGGCTCGCGTCGCCGGCCGCAAATCGGCCGGGTGCTCTCGGAGGGCGGCGCAGGCGAGCCGGCGCAGCGGATGTGTTCCGCCGACCGGCCCGCAGCGGAGCGTCCAGACGCTCTTGGCCCCCTCGGGGCCCTGCGGCCAGTACGTCACCTTCAGCGTCCCCAGCGGCGTCGCGGCTTGTGCTGCGGCCGCGAGGGCGACTGCGAGGACGACCGGCGCCA